>Ga0210077_1000111_pt1 | contig 41267 bp, 28 predicted proteins | sample RushMan_CattailN_5_FD_185556 | JGI IMG/M metagenome (GOLD analysis project Ga0210077, IMG submission 185556) | Wetland microbial communities from San Francisco Bay, California, USA, that impact long-term carbon sequestration -... | ecosystem: Environmental > Aquatic > Marine > Wetlands ...
CCTGGCTGACGGAGAACATCCCCGCCGTCAGCAGCATAAGAAGGAATACCAAACCCTTTCCGGCGGTAAAACCCCGCATGCGCACCCCTCCGGATCTCGGGAGAAAAAGAGGCCGGCTCGAGCGGATATTCCGCAAACGAAGCAGGACTTGGCCCCTCTCCTACCTGAATGATAGCGGCAAGGGGCCCTCTGTGTCAATCCCGGGCGGCCGGAGGCGGGAAACGCGGGCTGTAAAGGGGTTGATGATGGGAACCAATAAGGTGGGGGCTTTCTCCAGCCCGCACAAGAAAGCCAAACCCATGATTGGCCAAACGGGCCCAAAAGTCAAGCGGAGAATTAACTCGGAATCGGTTGGACAAGCCCACCCCGGGTTCCGGCCCGGCTCGCTGAATCCGCCGAGGACTCTGTCATTTGCCGGGTGTCGGACCAGGGCAATTTCGTTGTCTCCCTCCACCGTCATGAGGTTGATGTCGAATCTTCCTCCGCCGTTTTCGGACGCGAAATCATAGGCGCTGAATCTCTTATCCGGAGAACGGGCCAGCCGGACCCAACGTTTTCCATCGAAAGCCCTCCCGGAGGTGTTATAATTGCTTTCTTGACTTGAAAGTCATCGCCCCATGCAATATCGGAAATTCGGAAAGCTCGAAGCGGAGGTTTCAGCCCTCGGCTTCGGCTGCATGCGCCTGCCGACCCTGGACGGAATCCCCCAGAGCGAGAACATCGACGAACCCGAAACCATCCGCATGATCCGGCACGCCGTCGATCGGGGCGTGAACTATATCGACACGGCCTACCCCTACCACAACGGCCGCAGCGAGGTCGTCACCGGGAAGGCTCTCCGGGACGGATATCGCTCCAAGGTCATGCTCGCCACCAAGTCCCCCGTCTGGCAGATCGCCAGGCCTTCGGATTTCGACACGTATCTCGGCGAGCAGCTCGGCCGGCTCGGGACCGACCACATCGACGTCTATCTCTTTCACGCCCTGGGAACGGACCGCTGGGAGAATATCGTCCTCAGGCATGGCCTCCTCGAACGAGCCGAGGCCGCGGTCAAGGACGGCCGCATCGGCCACATCGGTTTTTCCTTCCACGACAAGGCCGACGTTTTCGAGCGGATCGTCGACGGCTACGGCGGCTGGAGCATGTGCCAGATCCAGTACAACTACATGGACACGGAGAATCAGGCCGGGACATCGGGCTTGAAGCATGCCGCTTCCAAGGGCCTGGCTGTTGTCGTCATGGAGCCCCTTCTGGGCGGGCGGCTGGCCGCTCCCCCGCGATCCGCGGCCGACGTCTTTCGCTTCCCGGGCAAGGACTGGTCTCCGGCCGAGTGGGCCCTGCAGTGGGTTTGGAATCAGGCGGAGGTTTCGACCGCTCTCAGCGGGATGAAGACGATGGAGCAGGTCGTGGAGAACCTTCGCGCCGCGGGCCGTTCCGGAATCGGTTCGCTGGACGCCGGCGGGCTCGGGCTCATCGAGCGGGCCCGGAGGATCCTCCTCGAGCGCGCGCCCATCCCCTGTACCCAGTGCGGGTATTGCCGCCCCTGCCCGAGCGGCGTCAATATTCCCAGGAATCTCGAGCTCTACAACGACTGCGTCGTCTACGACGACCCCGCCATCCCTCGCGCCGTCTACTCCAAGTTCATGCCCGAAGGCGAGCGGGCGAGTGCCTGCACGGCATGCCGGACCTGTGAGGAAAAATGTCCGCAGGGCATCGCCGTCAGCGAGTGCATGACCGAGGTGCACGCGGTGTTGGGCCAGGGCCGGTCCCCCAAGCGGCACAGGCGTTGAGAGACTTCGCCGGGGGACAGGAGGGAGCGCTTCCCGGACGGCTTCCCCTCAGCTCCGCTCGCCTCTCGTAAAACGCCGCCCGGATTTTCCCCTGAGATCCGTGCGCCGCTTGTCAACGGTCGGCTGAAAAGAAGTGCGCGCAGGAATAGCACCTGGAAATGCGGAGGCGAAAGCTCCAGCGCCAAGACATCCGGCGCCGGCTGTGATCAGGAGGCCGCGCCGAAGGCCTTGAGTAGTCCCCAGACGAGGGCCGAGACGGCGGCAGAACCCGGGATGGTCAGAATCCAGGCCCAGACGATCTTATAAGCCAGGCCCCAGCGGATGGCCGAGAATCGCGTCGTCGCCCCGACGCCGATGATCGCCCCCGTGATCGTGTGGGTCGTCGAGACCGGGACGCCCAGGGCCGAGGAGATTAGGATGGAACCCGCCGCGGCGGTTTCGGCGCTGAAGCCGTGGACCGGCTTGAGCTTGGTCATCTTCATGCCCAGGGTGTTGATGACCCGCCAGCCGCCCGTGAGCGTTCCCAGGGCGATGGCCAGATAGCAGCTGATGATGACCCAGGTCGGCACGTAGAACGTCTCTCCCAGGTGGCCGGTGCTGAACAGAAGGATGGCGATGATGCCCATTGTTTTCTGGGCGTCGTTGGTGCCGTGGCCGAGGCTATAAAGGGAAGCGGAGAGGAGCTGCAGACGCCTGAAGATGTGGTCGATCGTCCGGGGCGCTTTGTTCCGGCAGACCCAGTAGACCACGGTCATGATTCCGAAGCCGAGGACCAGGCCGATAAAGGGGGCGAGGACGATGAACGCCAGGACCTTGAGAAGCCCCGGCATGATCAGGGCCGACGGACCGCTCTTGACCAGGGCGGTCCCGACGAGGCCTCCGACCAGGGCGTGGGAGACGCTGATGGGAATTCCCATATGCGTGCAGGCATAGCTCCAGATGATGGCCCCGACGAGCGTCGCCAGAAGCATAAAGGGCGAGACGACCGACGTTTCGATGATGCCCTTGCCGATGGTCGTGGCCACGCCGACGCCGAAGAGGAAGGCGGCGGCGAAATTGAAGAAAGCCGCCCAGGCCACCGCCAGGCGGGGGCTGAGGACCCGGGTCGAGACGATCGTAGCCACCGAATTGGCCGCGTCGTTCATCCCGTTGATGAAATCGAAGAGGAGGGCCAGGGCGATGATCCCGACGATCAAGGTCATGGCTCAGCTGTTCTCGAGGACGATGCCTTCGGTGATGTTCGCCACATCCTCGCAGCGGTCCGTGGCCCGCTCGATGTATTCGAGAATGTCCTTCCACTTGATGAGCTCGAAGGGATTCTTCTCCTCCCGGAAGAGCCTGGCGACGGCTCCACGCCGGATGTAATCCGCCTGGTCCTCGAGCCGGTTGATCTCGATGGTCAGCTCCAGGATTCGCCCGGCGTTCTTCAGCCTCCGGAGGAGCGCGACCATCTCCCGCACGAGCTTGACGCTCTCGAGGAGAACGGCGGCGATTTCGGGGACCTCGGGGGGGACACAGTCCGGGCAGTACAGCGAGACCCGCGAGGACGCGGCCTCGGCGCTGTCGAGGATGTCGTCGAGCCGGCTGGCCAGCTGATGGATGTCCGCCCGGTCGATCGGAGTCACGAAGGTCTTGTGGAGCTTGTTCAGCAGGCTGTGGACGATCTGGTCGGTCTGGTGCTCGACGCTCTTGACCTGGACCGCAAATTCGTCGTGGCCGTCCGGGCTCTGGAGCATCTTGACCAGAAGCTCGCACCCCTCGACCAGGCCGTCGCAGATACGGTCGAAGAAATCGAAGAAGACCTCGTCTCGGGGCAGCAACGACTTGAACATCCATTTCCTCCGTTCCGGCGGCGACGTGTCCGGATGGTTTCGCCAGCCCCTAATTATCACAGATCGTCGCCATGAGCAATCCCCGGCGTCACAACTCGAACGGGACGTATCCGGCCCTCCGCGCCGCCATCTCGCGGTCTTGTTTTAGGATAGGCGCAAAGTCAGGGGAAAACGGGGTTATTTCGGTGGTGGAGCTGACCAGGATCGAACTGGCGACCTCTTGAATGCCATTCAAGCGCTCTCCCAGCTGAGCTACAGCCCCACCCGGGTGAAGGCCATCTTACACAAACCCCGGGCCTCCGTCAACCCGACCCGGCCCGTGCCTGGCCCCGGCCCTCGGGCCGGAATTGGGGCTGTGAAAAACCTCGATACGCGGAGGTCCGCATCCCGGCCGGCCGGAATACCATCGACAAATGGCGGGAATTTGACAATAATAGGCCCATCCGGAAATTCGAAAACGAGGAGGCTCCCATGTCGTCCTTCCTGGAAATGTCTGTCCCTGTCCTGGCCTCGTGCGCTTTTTTGGTGATGTCGGCTTCGCTGCCCGCGGCCGAGACGACGCCGGGCCCCCAGGCGCCGACCGGCCTGCAGTGCGAATACCTGGAGAACCCCATGGGCGTCGATGTCCGGCAGCCCCGTTTCTTCTGGGTTCTCGAGCACCAGGAGCGCGGCCAAGCTCAGACGGCTTTTCAGGTTATCGTGTCGTCGGACCGGAGCGCCGAGACGGGCGATCTCTGGGACAGCGGCAAGGTCGAATCGCCGGCGTCCGTCCAGGTGGTCTACGCCGGGAAGCCGCTCGCCAGCGGCCGGACGCATTATTGGAAAGTCCGCACCTGGGACAAGGACGGTGTGGAGAGTCCGTGGAGCGAGACGGCCCGGTTCGATACCGGACTCTTCGAGCGAGCCGATTGGAAGGGCGCCTGGATCGGCGGGAGGGCGCTCGTCCGGAAATCCTTCCGGCTCGAGGGGCGGGTCCGGCGGGCCCGGGCCTACGTCTGCGGCCTCGGGTACCATGAGCTGCGCGTCAACGGCCGGAAAGCCGGCGGCAGCGTCCTCGACCCGGCCTGGACGACGTATTCCAAGCGCGCCCTCTACGTGACCTACGATGTGACGAGGTCCCTGCGCGAGGGGGAAAACGCAGTCGGGGTCATGCTGGGCAACGGGTGGTACAAGTCGCGGGCGCTCCTGTTCGAGCTCGACGTCGAGTTCGAGGACGGGACGAAGACCGCGGTCGTGAGCGACACGACCTGGAAAGCGGGCGACGGCCCCATTGTCGGGGACAGCATCTACAATGGCGAGACCTACGACGCCCGGCTCGAGACGCCCGGCTGGGACCGGCCGGGATTCGACGACGGGGCGTGGCGGGCCGCCGAGGGGGTCGAGGCGCCCGGGGGCGTCCTCTCGTCTCAGATGATGCCGGCCATCCGGGTCGTGGACACGATCGTCCCCTTCGAGATGTCCAATCCGAAGCCCGGGGTCTACGTCTTCGACATGGGGCAGAACTTCAGCGGCTGGGCCCGGCTGAGGGTCGCTGGTCCGCGCGGCACCGACGTCCGGATGCGGTTCGCCGAGCTCCTCTATGACGACGGCACCATCAATCGGGAGAACCTGCGTTCGGCCCGGGCCGAGGACCACTATATCCTGAAGGGCGGCGAGGAGGAGGTCTGGGAGCCGCGCTTCACCTACCACGGCTTCCGCTACGTCGAGGTCGCGGGATTCCCGGGAACACCGCTCCTGGATTCGATCCGGGGCCGGGTGGTCCATTCGGCGGTCGAGCCGATCGGGAGCTTCGCCGCCTCCAAGGAGATCCTCAACAAGCTCCAGCGGATCATCACCTGGGGCCAGAAAACGAACCTCCACGGCATCCCGACCGATTGCGACCAGCGCGACGAGAGGATGGGCTGGATGGGCGACGCCCAGGGCACGGCCGAGGAGGCCATGATGAATTTCGGCATGGCCGCCTTCTACACGAATTTCGTCCGCGACATCCGCGATGTCCAGGACGAACAGGGAAGACTCTCGGACACCGTGCCCCACGTTTGGGGCGGAGAGCGGGCCGACCCGGCCTGGGCCACGGCCTACCCGCTGCTGTGCTGGTACATGTACCAGTATTACGGCGACACGCGGGTGCTCGAGGAAAACTACGCCGCCCTCAGGAAATACGTCGAGTTCCTCAGGAGCCAGGCCGAGAACGGGCTGGTCAGGTTCAGTTCCTATGGGGACTGGGTGGCCGTCGAAAAGTGCCCCGGTAGCATCGTCTCGTCGTTCTATTATTACTATGACGTGAAAATCCTCGCCGATGCGGCCCGGGTCCTGGGAAAGACTCAGGATGCCGAGGCCTACGACAAGCTGGCGTCCGGCATCAGGGCCGCCTTCAACAGGGACTACTTCGACCCCAAGACGGGGGATTACGCCGGGGGGACGCAAACCGCGAACACCCTGCCGCTATTCCTCGAAATCGCCACCGACCGGGAGCGCGGGGCCGCCTGGGGACGGCTGTTCGACGATGTCGTCTACAAACACGACAGCCACCTGACGACGGGGATCATCGGCACCAAGTACATCATGGAGCTCCTGACCCGGAACGGGGCCGCGGACCTGGCCTACGACACCGCGGTCCAGAGGACCTACCCGAGCTGGGGCTACATGATCGCAAACGGGGCGACGACGCTCTGGGAGCTCTGGCAGAAGCGCGAGGGGCCGTCCATGAACTCCCACAACCACCCGATGTTCGGGTCGGTCGGGGCCTGGCTCTACAAGGCGCTGGCCGGGATCAACCTGGCGCCGGGGACGGTCGGGTTCGAGGCGCTCCTGCTCGAGCCGCGGATGGTCAGGGACCTGCGGCACGCGTCGGGGTCGGTCCGGACGCTTCGGGGCGAGGTCGCCTGCGCCTGGTCCCGGACGGACGGGGGCGTCAGGGTCGAGGCCGTCGTTCCGGTCGGGTCGTCGGCGGAGATCGTCATCCCGAAGCTCAACCGGAGGAACGTCACGGTGACGGAGGGTGGACAGGCCGTCTGGCAGGACGGCAAGTTCACGGCGGGTGTGGCCGGGGTGGCGGATGCGACCGACGGGGGCGGCGCCATTCGGATCACGGTGGGCTCCGGCCGATACGCCTTCGTCCTCGAGGGCGACTGACCGGACTGAGGGGCTCCGGGTTCCGGCTTTCTCTTCCGGCCCGGACACCTTCAGCCGGCAACGATACGCGAGAACCGGGAAACCGATACGAGGAGGCTCTCTCATGGAATTCAACGACCTTGTCAAGGAGCGATACAGCGTTCGATCCTACAAGCCCGACCCGGTCGAGAACGAGAAGCTGGAGCGCGTGCTCGAAGCCTTCCGGCTGGCCCCGACCGCCTGCAACCTCCAGCCGTTCAAGGTCATCGTGATCAAGACCATGGGGCGGGAGGAGGAGCTCCGGCGCATCTACAAGCGCGACTGGTTCGTCCAACCCCCGTACGTGGTGGCGGTCTGCGCGCTTCCCGGGGAGAGCTGGGTGCGTAAATGGGACGGCTGGAACTCCTGGCAAGTCGACGCCACGATCGCCATGGACCACCTTATCCTGGCCGCGGCGAACGAAGGGCTCGGAACATGCTGGATCGCCGCCTTCGACCCGGCCGCGGCCCGGGAAGTGCTGGGCCTGCCCGAGGGCGTCGTACCCGTGGCCTTCACCCCGCTCGGCTACCCGGCCGACTCCGCCCCGGCCAAGAAGCGCAGGCCGCTCGCCGACCTCGTCCGCCGCGACCGTTGGTAATCGGGGACACAATACTAATTCTTTTCACCGGGCCTGGCCTGCAGAAATTGGGCAGAAATTGGGGACACAATACTAATTCCTTTTCCTCACGACGGGCGCGGCCCGGCGGCAATCCTGCACGGCCATTGCGGAAGGAACGGACTCAGGAAATTAGTATTGTGTCCCCAATTACCCCCCCAATTAGCCCGATCTGCAGCCGGTCAGTCTGTCGCCAACGGGGATGGGTGTGCGGTCAGCGCGGGAATTAGTATTGTGTCCCCGAATTCCGGAGCAGGACGTCGATTACCAGGATCTCCGTGCGGCCTGCGGTCCGGACCGGAGGGCCCCAGAGCCCGAGGCCGCTGGTCACGAAAAAGTGCGTCCCGCGTTTCTTGAGATAGCCGTAGCTGAGCTCGTAGCGAAGGGCATAGACGAGGTTCAGCGGGAACAGCTGCCCGTCATGCGTGTGCCCGGAGAGCTGGATGTCGACCCGGCTGAGGCTGACCCGTTCGAGGTCGGTCGGCCGGTGGTCGAGCAGGATGACCGGCAGGTCCTCGGGGGCGCCGGCCAGCAGCGCGTCGACCGGTTTCCTGGCTCTGGAACGGGCGTCCCTGCGGCCGGCCAGGTAGAGCGCCGAGTCGATCTTGACCACGGCGTCCTCCAATAGAGTGATTCCGGCCCGGTCGAAAAAATCTCTCCGCCCTCCCCTGTACCTCTCGTGGTTTCCCGGCACGGCATAGACACCATATTTCGACTCGAGGCGCCGGAACTGGGCCTCGAACTCCTCGAGCGGCTGGTCCCCCCGGTCGCCTTCGAGAACGTCGCCGCCGATGAGCACCAGGTCGGGATTCTGGGCGTTAACTTTCTCGACGACCCGGGGCATGAAGCCGGTCGCCGTCGTCCCGCCGAGATGGAAGTCGGCCGCGAAAACGACTCGCAGCCGCTCGACCATCGATGTCCTGCGGGGGATTTCGACAACATAGTGCCGAACCTCGATCACGTGGTAATTGACGAAGCCGGCCAGGACAAAGGCGGCCGGGATGGCGAGCGCCAGCCCCAGCCGCAGACGCCGAAACCTCGGGCCGCCCACCGTGTCTCGCGAGAGGACCTTGGCCAGGCGAAGGCCCCCGATGACGAGGTCGGAGGCGACCACCGCGAGGCCGAGGTAAAGCAGAAGCGGCAGGGGGGCGTAGCCGGCCAGCAAGACCGGCCTGGTCCACGAGCCCCCGCCACGGTGGGAGAGCGTTTCGGCGATCGGGTAGGCCGCCGCGAGGAGCACAAAGGCCGCGGTCAGAAGCGACTTGGCGAGCCTCCCGGCCGCGAGCCTCCAGAGACGGAACCACGTATAGAGGACCAGCGGCGACGCCAGGATCAGCTCGTTGAGCAGGAACATTCTTAGTCGGCCTCGGACTCGTTTGTGTTCAGGAGTGAAAAGCTATGATAGCAGAAAATCCGGAATTCAGCCCTTGGAGGGATGCTTCCGGTACGCCGCCCAGGCAGAGGCCAGGAAAAACCAGGCCAGCGAGGCGACGAGCAGGGCGGCCTTGAAGCTGTGCTCCGGCAGCACCCCCAGGAAAAACAGCACGGGCACGCCGAGGCACACGGCCAGGCTCAGGATAGACATCACGGCGACCAGCGTTTTCATCCCGCCTCCTCTCCGGCCTGCGGAGTTTCGCGCCCGGCCCCGGGCTGCCGCTCGCCGGCCAAAGCCGCCGAGGCCGTGTACGCGCCCGCCGCGATAAACCAGCCGGGCAGCCACTTGAAATACAGGTGGATGGGGAGCATCAGGCAGACCCCGATGGTCCCGACCCAGACCGCCAGGACGGCCCAGTTGAAAGCCCAGCCCCGTCTCTCCGCCCTGTATTGTTCGATGCCGAGCTTGGGGAAGATCCAGTGCTCCGCGAAGACGACGGCTCCGATCGGCATTAGGACGAGGCCGTAGATGGCCACATAGTCCAGGAGCTTGAGAAAGAACACCGGGAAACAGGCCAGGGCGGACGTCGCCGTCCCGGCCAGTAGCGTGATCTTCCAGCGCGGCCAGTTCGGCGTCACGGCCTGCAGGGCCAGTCCGGCCCGATAGAGCGTGGGGTTGGCGGTCGTCCAGCCCGCCAGCAGCACGGCCCCGATCCCGGCGATCCCGACCGCCTCGAAGGCCATGAGTCCGGGATGCATCTCCCGGCCCACGGCGGCGACCATGACGCCGGAGCAGATCCAGGCCAGCATGTGGCCGGGAAACATGCCGAAGGCCGAATAGAAGCCGTAGGTCCATTTCTTCGCGTAGCGGAAAAGGGCCATGTCGGACAGCCCGACGTGCATGGCGAGATTGCAGAACCAGGCGAAGGACAGGACGTGCCACAGGCCGAACTTCTGCTGCCCGGCCGCTGCGACGCCGTTCCAAACCCGGGTCGAGGCCACGTGCCAGAGGTTGGCCAGATTCCTCTCGACGCCGAGCTTCGACAGGACGGCCACCGCGCCGGCCACGAAAATAACGAATATCCAGGGCGAGACGACCTCGGCGAAGCGGCTCAGCTTCTCGAAGCCCAGGATGGCCATGGCCGTGAAGGCCGCGCCCAGGGCCAGACAGATGATCACCCAGCCCGCACTCGACGGCAGCACGGCGTCGAGCGCCGGCACGTCGATCCCCAGGAGCAGCCCAACCGCCGTGGCCGAAACCGCGATCATGGCGCCGGCCAGGATGCAGTAGAGGAAGGCGTTGGCGATGTTGTAGGCCAAGGTAACGCCCGGTCCGGCGATCTTCCGCAGGTACCAGTACAGCGTGAGCCGCGTCCTGACCGCGATCGGAGCGCAGATGAAGGTCCAGGACAGGACGGCCAGCACATTCCCGATGAGAAGACCCAGGAGCAGGTCGCGGGCCGTGACGCCGTGCAGCACGAAGAACGCCCCGATGACGAACTCGGTCGCCGCCACATGCTCCCCCGCGAACAGTCCCGCGAACTTCCCGCCCGACTGGAGCTTGTCCGGCTTCACGGGCTCCCGGTCGAACTCGTACAGCCGGTCCATGGCCGACGTGAACTTCGCCAGCCGCTCAGCCACGCCGGACTCCCTTTTCCGCGCGCTCGGTCATCGTCGTCTCCTTGTGGTCCTCAGTCCCCCTACTTATATCCAACCCCGAAGCCAAAGACAATAGGGACGGGCCGGGACAGGACCCCTCAAGCCGGAGGGGTGGCCCGGCGCCAGTCCCTGTGTGCCCGCAGCGGGAGCCCGGGGCACTCTTGGGCCTGCGAAGGCACGGGACACGGCAATCGTGTATACGGTTATGCCGGACGCGAATCATGGGGAGCCTGGACGCATGGAAACGGGCGCTGGATGGGAGTGCTTCGGGGCGTCGCGCACGTGCGAACGCGAGGACGCACAGGGACGGGCCGGGACAGGACCCCTCCGGCCCTCCTTTATTTCCGGGCCGCGAGGCGTTATAATCCCCTGAGTCCGGAGGAACCATGAATCCCAAGGATTTCGAGAAGGCCAAGGCCGGCGCCCTGGAGCTCCTCGGGAAGGCCCGTATCCGCCTCACTCCTCTTGAGCGGGAAACGATGGAAGTCACCGACCTCGGCCTCGGCGACATCCGTCACGTCGGGCTCCAGGTGGTGGTGTACGAGAACAACGACCGCTATTGCGCCAAGGAGCTCGTCCTGCTGCCCCGCCAGATCTGCCCCGAGCACAAACACCCCTGGATCAGCGCCGCGAACCCCGGCAAGCAGGAAACCTTCCGCTGCCGCTGGGGCGAAGTCTATCTCTACGTGGCCGGCGACCCCTCACTCAAGCCGAGAGCCCGGGTCCCGGCCGGGCACAAACCCTATCTCAACGTCCGGCACGAGGTCGTCCTCCGGCCCGGCGACCAGTACACGATTCCGCCCGGAGGCCTGCACTGGTTCCAGGCGGGCGACAAGGGGGCCGTCATCTCGGAATTCTCCTCCACCAGCGCCGACGAGCGCGACGTCTTCACCGACCCTCGCGCGCGCCGGGAGGGCTGAACGCGGAGGCCCGAGCCGGTCCGATGACCTCCAAACAGCGATTCCTGACAGCCCTCGACCGCCGCACTCCCGACCGGCTGCCCGTCACCACCCACCACGTCATGGAATATTTCCTGAAGAAGCACTTGGCCGGGGCCTCGAGCCTGGAGTTCTTCGAGACCTTCGGGCTGGACCCGATCGAGTGGGTGGAATTCCGGAAGCCGGATGCGGCCAAAGGCGATTTCCATGACCCCGGGCACTCGACGTCCGGACCGCGCGAGCCGCGCCGGGTGGTCTCGTCGGGATGGCGGATCGAGGCGGTCGAGCTGGCGCGCCCGGAGTACCGGACGGTCCGCTACGACTTCGCGACCCCGAAGAAGACGCTGTCCACGGTCCTGCAAAGCTCGGATCACACGTCCTGGATCGCCGAGCGCCTGGTCAAGGACAAGTCCGACATCGATATCATCGGCGAGTTCGTCACCGCGCCGCTCTGCGACGTCGACGCCGTCAACCGGGCCGCGGACGCGTTCGGCGAACGCGGAATGATCCGCGGGTCGATCTGCGGCTTCGACGTCTACGGGCAGTCCGGCTGCTGGCAGGACGCCGCCTGCCTCTACGGCATCCAGGAGCTGATCCTGGCCACGTACGACGATCCGGGCTGGGTCCACGCCTTTCTCAAGATCCTGTTCGAGAGAAAGAAGACCTTCGTCCGGTCGATGGCCGGAGCCCGGTTCGACCTCGTCGAGCACGGCGGCGGCGACGCCTCTTCCACGGTCATCTCGCCGCGGATCTTCGACGATTTCGTGGCCCCCTACGACGCCGATCTCACCCGGCTCGCCCACGCCGCCGGCCAGCGCGTCGTCTACCACACCTGCGGCGGCATGATGCCGATTCTCGAGAGGATTGCGGACCTGGGGCCGGACGCCATGGAAACCTTCACGCCTCCCGGCATGGGGGGCGACACGAACCTGCGCGAGGCCAAACATCGCGTCGGCCGCCGGGTTTGCATGATCGGGGGCTTCGACCAGTTCCACTTCTTCGAGGGCTGCCGGCCGGAGGACACCCGGCGCGAAGTCCGCCGTTGCTTCGAGGAGGCCGGCCCCGGCGGAGGGTTCATCCTCTGCCCGTCGGACCACTTCTTCGACGCCGACCTCGACCTCATCCGGGCCTACGCCGAAGAGGCCCGCCTCTGCACCTACGACCATGAAAGCAACCCTTAGGTCCGCCCTCAAGCTCTCGTTCTAGTTCCGGCTCGCAAACGGCAGCACACGGGAAAAGCCGACCCGTCCCGAGCGCGCTTGCCGCGGCCCGCGACGATCCGCCTTCCCGCCGCTGCGTCCGGGATTTCCCGGCTTCCTTGGGAAAACGGTACCGGGTTTGCGCGGGGTTTACGCAAAGCTGGAAAAACCGGCCTTGCATAAACCCGCTGCCTCCCCCGCCTTGCCGCATCCGGCCATGACATGTAAGATAATAATCTGGGCTCAAAAACGGACGGTCGATGCCGAGCCTTTGCCGGGGGCATCCCGGATTCGCCGTTCCCAAGCCGAAAGGAAAAACGATGAGAATTTTCGGAAACCGGATCCTTGTCCTCGCCGACCGGCCCTGCCTGGCCGGGGCGATATTGCTGACTCTTCTTGCCTCAGCACCCCTCCTGGGCTTCGAACAGACGATCGGGGAGATCAAGAAGTACGCCCCCAAGGTGTTCATCGACTGCCATCGTTGCGATATGAACTACATCAGGACGGAGATTCCTTTCGTCAACTACGTCCGCAATCCCCAGGAAGCCGACATCCACGTCCTCGTCACCGAACAGACGACGGGAGGCGGAGGGCGCGAATACACGCTCACGTTCATCGGCCTGGGCCGCTTCGCCGACCTGAAAAACACCCTGACCTATTATTCCAACCGGGTGGACACCGAGGACGAGATGCGCAAGGGGCTCGTCCAGATCCTTAAGCTCGGACTGGCTCCCTATGTCGCGAGGACGCCCATGGCCAAGTTCGTCAACTTTTCAGTCAGTCGGCAGGTGACGACCGCGCCGCCCGAAGACGCTTGGAACTATTGGGTCTTCAACCTCAGCACGAGGCTGCGCGCGCGCTCCGAGCAGACCCAGAAATCCGCTTCGGTCTCGGGTTCGGCATCCGTCAGCCGGGTCACGCCCGCCTCCAAGTTCCGCGTTTCGGCCTGGGCCGATTACGAAAGCGTCCACGTCAGCTACGAGGACACGGATTACAGGAGTTCATCGACCGAGAAAAGCCTGGAAAGCCTGTACGTGCGGAGCGTCGACGATCACTGGTCCGTCGGCGGCTACGTCAACTGGTCGGCCTCGACCTACAGCAACGTGGCCTTCTCGCTGGCCGTCATGCCGGCGGTCGAGTTCGACCTGTTTCCCTATTCCGAGTCGACGCGTCGGCAGCTGCGATTCCTCTACACGGTCGGCTTCAGCCGGGTCCGGTACATCGACGAGACGATCTACGACCGGACGGCCCAGAGCCTCTGGAGGCAGGGCCTGAGCGTCACGCTCGAATTCGTGGAACCCTGGGGGAGCGGAGAAATCAGCCTCGAGGGGTCCAACTTCTTTCACGATTTCTCAAAGAACCGGCTGGTGACCGACGGCGAGATCTACCTGCGCATCTTCAGGGGGTTATCGCTCAACGTCGACGCCCGTTACTCGCTCGTCCGGGACCAGCTGAACATCGCCAAAGGCGACGCCACTCTCGACGAGATCCTGCTTCAGCGCCGCGAGCTGGCCTCGAATTACCGGATGTCCCTCTCCATCGGGCTGAGCTACAGCTTCGGCTCGGTGTACAGCAACATCGTCAACCCCCGGTTCGGTTCGAGCCACACCTTCGACAGCATGCACTTCTGAGGCTCGGGGCCGCCTCGCCGGGCGGGGCGACGACCCCGTCGGAGCGATGGACTCGGCATGGCGGAAGGCCGGGTTTCGCTTCTCTGCCGGCGACGACGACGGCCTTCGCCGGAGCCGGTCCCGTTGCCGGAAGGCCCGGCGTTATGGTGCAGGGCCTAGGCCTGCAGGATGCTCAGGATCGCCGGGAGCAGTTGCTTCTTGCGCGAAACGACTCCCGGCATGTCGAAGGCGCCGTTGTCGAGCCTGGCATAGGGCAGCCCGTCCAGGTGATGGGTGCCCGGCGCCGTCAGAAGCCAGCTCCGGGTGCCGACGATGTCGGTAACCATGAGCGCCGCGAAGTCCAGCCGGTGCTCCTTTTCCATCGCTTCGAGGGCCCCCCTCAGGTCGCCGAGGCGGGCTTCGATCTCGTGCATGTCCCGCACCTCGACCTGGGCCACGCCGAAGCGAAACCCGCCGCCCTCGTACTCCTTGTAGTCCCCCGAGACGATCGATTCGCTGCTCCTCGAGTCGAGTTCGGCCCCGGCCTCGAGCAGCTTCCAGCCGTAATCGGTCATGGCCGCGTAGGGGTCCCCCTGCCCCGGGAAGGCCCAAGCCGCCAGTTGGACGGCCGCCACCCGGTCGCGGTCGGTCGTCGTCGGCGACCTCAGGAGCAGGGTGTCGGACAAAAGGCCCGACAGGAGAGCCCCGGCGATCGGTCTCGTCACTGCCAGTCCCGAGCGCATGGTCCGCTCCGCGACGAGAGTCGACGAACTCCCCACCGGGTCGATATGGAAGGCGATCGGCATGTTGGTCGTCGGGTTGGCCAGCCTATGATGGTCCAGGACCTCGAGCAGCTCCGCCTCCTCCACGCCGCCGATGGCCTGGCTCATCTCGTTGTGGTCGATGAGGACCAGCTTGAGCCGGGGCGGCCGGAAAAGGTCGGCCTTCCAGCAGACCCCGGCGTATCGGCCCGCCTGGTCGATGATCCAGAAATTGTCTCGCTCACTCCGCAGGACGCGATTGAGGACGTCCTTGATCCGGGTGTGCAGCTCGAAGGCCGGAATGTCCTTGACGGCGGCGTCGCCGCAGGGCGTCGCCAGGACTTTCCCGAAGGGGATTTCTCCGACGGCCTCGGCGGATTCCTCTCCCCTGCCGGACATCCGGCGGGTCAGGAAATGGAAGACGCTGGCGGCCGTGATCAGGCCCACCGGGCACCCCTCCCCGTCGACCACGGGCGCCACCCGGCCGGTCTGGGCGATGAGGGCCCAGGCCTCCTGGAGAGGCCGGTCGGCGGTCAGGGGCTTTATGGTCCGGACGACATGGCTGAAACGGGGCGAGGCGTCGGTCAACACCCGCGGCGGCTCGAGACCGAACGTGGACAGCACGAACTCCGTCTGCGGGATGAGCCGTCCGGCCCGGGCGGGCAGGGCGTTGATCTTGTCCCTCTCCCGCAGAAGCCAGGCGTATCCGATGGCCGAGACCACGGAATCGGTGTCCGGGTTCCGGTGGCCGATGACATAAACCGGTTTTTGGTTTTCCCTGAGCTCGGCGACGGTCTCCCCGTTCATGCCGCCCTCCCTGCCGATATTCTAGCAGGCCGGGGATAAAATCCAAAGCGTCCGCTCCGATGATGCGCCCCTTAATTTAAATTGGGGACACAATACTTATTTCAGGACCCAGCCGCTCCCATGCCAGCCTTCCTATTGAAGCCGGCCCAAGACAGCCCTGCCCAGGCCGGGCACGGGGATTATCGATCGTCTGCATGGCATGTCAGCAGGCGTTGACGCGAAATAAGTATTGTGTCCCCATTTTCGGGAAATTAGTATTGTGTCCCCAAGTCTTCAGGCCGGCTTCCTCCGCCTCCCGAACTTCGCCCCGACGTTGTCGAGGATGACGTAGAACACCGGAACGATGAGCAGGGTCAGCAGGGTCGAGGAGATGAGCCCGCCGATGATCGTGAAGCCGATGCCGGCCCGGAAGTTCGAGCTGGCGCCCAAACCGAAGGCGACGGGGATCATGCCCAGGATCATGGCCAGCGTGGTCATGAGGATGGGCCTGAGCCGGGTGGCCCCGGCTTCCACGATGGCCTCGGTCCGCCCCAGACCGCGCCGCCTCAGGACGTTGGTGTAGTCGATGAGCAGGATCGAGTTCTTGGTGACCAGGCCCATGAGCATAATGAGCCCGATGAAGGCCACCATGTCGAAGAGCTTGTTGGCCACGAGCAGTCCCAGGACGGCCCCGATGACCGAGAGCGGCAGGGCCAGCATCAGGGCGAAGGGCTGCATGAACGACCCGAACTGGGAGGCCAGGATCATGTAGACGAAGATGACGGCCAGGGCCAGCGACAGCGTCAGGGTCTTGAACATGTCGGCATTCGTCTCGACCTGGCCGCCGAAGTCGGTGCTGACGTCTTTGGGCAGGTCGAGCCCGGCCAGACGGGTCTGGACCTCGCGGGTTATCTGGTTGAGAGCCGCCCCTTTCAGGATGTTGGAGACGATGGTCACCTGCCGGATCCTGTCCTTGCGCTTGATCTGGGTCGGGCCGTTGACGACCTGGAATTTCGCCACCTGGTCCAAGGTGATCATGCCGCTCCTCGAGGTCGGGATGTAGACACGGGATAGCCGGTCGAGGTCGCCGCGCACGTCGTCCGAGGCCAAAACGCGGATGTCATACAGATTCTCGCCCTGCCGGAAGCGCGAGGCCACGTCGCCGTCGACCAGGCCCCGCATGGCCGAGGCCACGAGCAGCGTGTTGACCCCGAGCCTCGAGGCCCTCTCCCTGTCGATCCGGATCTGGATCTCGGGCTTGGGCGGCTTGTAGTCCGAGTTGAGGTCGACCAGTTGCGGAATGCCGGCCAGCGAGGCCCTCACCATCTCGGCGGCCCGGGTCAGGCTGTCCAGGTTCGGACTCTTGATGTTGATCTGGATCGGCAGCTGGGCGAAGGACTGGGCCGCTGAGCCGGCCAGCGACGACGATTCCTGGAACGTCAGCTTGGCCCCGGGGATACCGGCCAGCCGGGGCCGCAGCCGGTCCTGGTATTCCTCCGACGTCCCCCGGGTCTTCAGCTTGACGTTGATCGTGGCCTCGTCGGAGGCCCCGTCGGTCGTGCCGATGACCGAGAAGACGTCCTTGACCTCGGGCTCCCGGTACAGGACCTCCTCGATCTCGCGGACCGTTCTCTCGGTGCTCTCCAGGGAGCTTCCGGAGGCCACCTGGACCTTGATATTGAATTCCGGCCGCGAGCCGTGGGGCGAGCCGCCGATGCCGACCAGCGTGAAGAGCCAGCCGCTGAGGACGAAGATCGCCAGGGTGATGGCCACGACGCTCTTGCGGTGGCCGACGGCCCACTTCAGCAGCGGGCGGTAGTGGCGGCCGAGGCCGTCATAGACCCGCGTCACGGAGCCCATGATCCGCGACGAGAGCGAAACCCGGCCGTTCGCCCGGCCCTCCTTGAAGAACCAAGCCGAGAGCATGGGCGCGAAGGTGAAGGCCTCGAAGAGTGATATCAGGACCGCGGCGGCGATGGTGATCCCGAACTGCTTGAAGAACTTCCCCGCGATGCCGGTCGCGAACCCCACGGGCAGGAACACCGCGACGAGGGTCAGCGACGTGGCCAGGACGGCCAGGCCCACCTCCGACGTCCCCTCGCTGGCCGCCTGCATCGGGTGCTTCCCAAGCTTCTCCATGTGCCGGAAGATGTTCTCCCGGACGACGATCGCGTCGTCGATGAGCAGGCCGATGGACAGGCTCAGGGCGAGCAGGGTGATGACGTTGATCGTGAAGCCGAGGGCGGCCATGACCGCGTAGGTCCCGATGACGCACACCGGCAGCCCGGCGACGGTGATGAGCGTGTTGCGGAGGTCGCCGAAGGACAAAAATACGACCAGCCCGGCCAGGATGGCCCCTTCGATGAGGGTCTTGAGGACGTCGTCTCGCGACTCCTTGATAAAAATGGACTCGTCGATCGAGAGCTTGATGTCGAGGTTGGGATAGTCCGCGGCGATCCGGCCCATGGCCGTCTTGACGTCCTGGGCGACCTTGACCGTGTTCGTTCCCGAGCGTTTCTGGACGACCAGGGTCACGTTCTCGACCCCGTTGACGCGGGAGATCGTGCTCCGGGTCTTGAAGCTGTCCCGGACCGCGGCGACATCCTTGAGATAGACCGGATTGCCGCCCTGGGTGGCGACGATGACCCGGTCGAGCTCGTCGACCCGCTGGAACTCGGCCTTGGTCCGGATCAGGAAATCGTAGTTTTCCTGGGTGACCCGGCCGGCAGGCAGGTTCAGGTTCTCGGCCCGAATGGCCTGGCCCACCTGGGCCAGCGACAGGTTGAAGAGGGCCAGCTTGTCGTTGTCCACGCGCACCTGGATCTCGCGCTCCAGGCCGCCCACGATGCTGACCTGGCCGACGCCGTCCACCCGCTCGACGAGAGGCTTGATCTCGTCGTTGACCAGCGTTCTGAGGCCGGAGATGCCGAGGCCCGGGTTGCGGCTGACGATGCCGTAGGACAGGATCGGCGAAGTCGACGGGTCGAACTTGTCGATGATCGGCTCGAGGATGTCCCGCGGCAGCGTGTTCCGGATCGTCGAGATCTTGTCCCGGCATTCGGTCGACGCCTGCTGGGCGTCCTTCTCGAGATCGAAGCGGGCGATGACGACCGACACGCCCTCCGACGACGTCGAGCTGATCTGGTCGAGCCCGTTGATCGAGCTCAGGACGTCCTCGATGGGCTTGGTCACCTGCTGCTCGACCTCCTCGGGGCCGACGCCGGGATAGGGAGTCGTGACGGCGACGATCGGCAGGGTGACGTCGGGCATCAGGTCGACGCCCAGCCGCGTGTACGAGACGATCCCGAGCACGATGACCAGCGCCATGACCATGGTGATGAACACGGGCTGCTTGATGGAAATGTCTGCGATCCTCATGGCTTCTCCTCGGGCGAGACGGAATGACGGGTCATGACGCGACCACGCCGACCTTGTCTCCGTCGTCCAGCTTGTCGGCGCCGGTCGTGACGACCGTCTCGGTCCCGTCGAGTCCGGAGACGATCTCGATCGTGTCGCCGGCCACCTCGCCCGTCACGACCTCCCTCATATTGGCCCGGCCGTCCGCGACGGCGAAGACGAACTTCCGGCCGCCCCGGTCGACCACGGCGACTATGGGGAGCACCCACCCGGAGTGCGTGCCCTCGACGAACTCGGCTTCGGCGTACATGCCTGGCTTGATCCGGTGGCTCCCGTTGGGGATGCTGACTTCGACTTCGATCGTCCGCGTGGCCGGGTTGGAAACAGGACTGATGTTGGTGACCCGGGCCTTGAACACCTCGTTCGGGTAGGCCTGCAGGCCGACCCGGACGGGCTGGCCGATCCGGACGAAGCGGATCTTGAGCTCGTCGACGGCGGCCACGGCCTTGACCGTGTCGATGTCGACCAGGGAGATGAGCGGAGTCGTCGGCCCGACCAGGGCCCCGGGATTCTGGAGGACCCGGGCCACGACGCCCTTAACGTCGCTCTTGACCTCGTACGCATTGTAATGGTACCCGACCTCGTCGCGGTCGACGACGGCCACGGTCATTCCGGGTGTCACGACGGTGCCCATCTTGACGTTGTTCCGGGCGATCTTGCCGGGGACCTTGGAATAGAGGGTCACCTCGGACTCGGCCTGGACGTTGCCGGAAGCCTTGATCCTATCGGTGAACTCGGCCTTCGCGGCCTTGACGACACGGACGGGGACGATCGTTTCGGGCATGGACTGGTTCCGGGCTGCCGCCTTGGCGCGGTAGTTCACGGAGGCACGGTACCCGATGACGCCGACGACGGCCAGGGCCGCCAGGATGACGATGAACTTCTTGACCATGGCTTTTCTCCTCAGGAATGGATTTTCCGCCCGACCGCCTTGAACAGGCTGTACCTGGCCAGGACGTGGTTGTAGACGAGCTGGAGATAATTCAGGCGGGCGGAGTCGAGCGAGTCCTGGGCCTCGACGAGGTCGGTCATGCTCATCAGGCCGTTCCGATAGCGCTCGTCGGCGATCCGGAGCGCCTTCTCGGCGTGTTCGATCTTGGCCTCCTCGACCTGGGTCTTCTGCTCGAGGGTCGTGAGGTCCGAGAGGGCCTGGTTGATTTCCAGCCCGAAGCCCCGGACCATGTCCTCGGCCTGGTCCTCCACCGCCCTCAGAGTCACCTCGGCCTGGGCGACCTGGGCGGAGGTCCGGTTTCCGTCGAAGACCGGGTAGGAGACGGCCAGGACGGCGTTCCAGTTCCCCCTGACCTGGCCGACGTTGGGCAGGAAGCCGTTCCGGAATTCGTAGTTGAATGCGGCCGAGACCGTAGGCTTGTCCAGGGTGCGGGCCAGGGCGATCTGGGTTTGGGCCATGGTCCGCTGGTTTTCGACCTGCCTGGCTTCGAGCCGGTTGGCCCGGGCTTCGCCCAGGAGAGACGCGGAGTCCTCCTGGACGGACTCGAGGGCCAGGGTTCCTTCGGGAACGAAAGCGCTGTCGTAGGGCCGCCCGGCGATCCGGTTATAGGCGATCATCATCTTCCGGACGCTGTTCTCGAAATCCAGCTTCTGGGACCGCAGCCCGCTGATCTGGACGCTGAGCAGCGAGACGTCGAAATCGGAGGCCAGGCCGGCCTGGTAGCGCTCCTCGAGTATGGCCAGTTTGCCGGCCAGGAGGTCGAGCGTCGAGTCGATGACTTTGACCGCCTCCTGAGTGTAGAGGACGCCGTAGAAGATCGGCACGATCTGGTAGGCCAGGGTTTGCGCGGTCAGGGAGACGCTGTCCAGGGCAACGGTCCTGCCGAGGCGGCTCAACTCGACCGATTTGGCGGTCCGGCCCCAGTTGAAGACCTGCTCGGAGGCGGCCAGACGGAAGCTGAAGTTGTCGGGCGTCCCGAACTTGAAGTGGCCGAGGTCGGGGATGTCGAACTCGCTCACGAGGCTGATCCGGGTGTAACTTCCGGCCAGGTTGACCTGGGGCAGGTAGGCGCTCTTGGCCTCCCGGATCCTGTCCTCGGCGCCGGTCACCGCCCGGCCGGCGATCCGGAGGGACAGGCTGTTTTCGACGGCCGTGTCGATGAACTGCTGCAGGGTCATCCTGTCCTGGGCCCGAAGCCCGGAGGCCAGGACGGCCAGGGCCGCGAACAAAACTGCGGCCTTCGGGTGGGGGATACTCATGATTGCACTCCTTGGGAAACCCGGCTCAAGCGGGGAAGCACCCGGGGGGCGTGATCCGCCCTTTCTTCAGGACCCTGACCAGGGCCTCGATGGCCCCGACCAGATCCCGCCGGTCCTCTTCGTCGAGCGTCATAAGGAACCGCTCCATATTCGCCATCAATGATTTTTCGAATTCCAGCATGGACACCCGGCCGGAAGGCGTGACGCCCAGAATGACCTTCCTCCGGTCGTCGGAGGCCAGTCCCCGGACCACGAGACCGTCCCTGACCATCCGGTCCAGGAGCTCGGACAGAGTGTTTTTCTTGACGTTGAGCGTCGCCGAGATCTGGGTCATGTGGTGCGGGCCGCGACGGTCCAGACACTTGAGAATGTGATAGCGGGCGACGTTTGTCCGGGCCTCGGGAGGGAGGTCGCTCCCGACCCTGACGACGCCGTGGAAGAATCCCGTCAGCGTCATGACGTCCGACGAGATCCGCGACAACCGCTCCATATAGTTCATGACGCGAATATATCGTATCACGAACTATCTGTCAAGCAGAAGGAAACGAACAGGAGGGGACGAAGCGGCACGAAACGGCGGAAGAGTGCTGTCGCTAGAAAAGCCGGGGAACAGGTTGCCAATGCCCCTGTCTGCAGATCCGTATCCCGTCGGCCAGACGTTCCTCGTAGGGCTTCCCGATGGTTTCCGGCCCCTGCCGATCAGCCGGCTCACTTATTCGCGCACGGCCTCGGCCATGGCGGCGACGTTTCTGGGCGGGACGTCGGGCAGGAGGGCTTCGTGGCTGGGGCTGACGATCAGTCGCGGACCGAGGATCTCCTTGACGCGACGCACTTCCGTCTTGACCTCCTCGGGCGTCCCATGGTTCAGCAGGCGCTGGGTGTCGATGCCGCCGAGGAAGGCGACCTTGCCGCCGAAATCCCGGGCCAGGGTGGCGGCGTCCATGTTCCGGGCCTTGGCCTGGATCGGGTGGAGGCAGTTGACGCCCGCCGCGATGAGCCTCGGAATGACGCGGTGGATCGAGCCGCAGGAGTGCAGGATCACCTGGTAGCCCCGGCCGACCGCCTGGTCCGTGAGCCGCCTGAACCAGGGGAGGACGAACGCGTCGAAGAGTTCCGGGCTGATCATGAGGTCGATCTGGGTCCCGAAGTCGTTGCCGAAGAAGTAGCCGTCGACGAGGTCTCCGGCGGCGTCGAAGAACCGCTCGTTCGCGTCGTGGTAGAAACCGCACACTCGGTCCGTCACGGCGGAGACGACCGCCGGGTTGGTGTGCATCTTGACGAAGTAATCCTCCATGCCGAAGAGGTCCATGATGTCGTGGTAGAACGGGGCCCAGAAGCCCGAGGCGCGGTAGTAGGGCCCGGCCCCCTCGAGCGCCTCGACGGCCGGTCCGAAATCGAGGGCCCGCGGGTCGGGCCAGGGAAAGCGGTCCAGCTCCCCCGGATCCTCGACGCCCGCCAAGGGCCCGGCCTGGCCGTGCGAGTCCTTGCCTTGGCCGAAGTCGAACAACCGGCTGCAGGACGGGTCCCGGAACGTCGACTCGATGAAGCTCGGCGATATCCAGCGGTAGTCGTCGCCGAGGAGGCGGCGCAGTTCTTCCTTGTCGCGCGTGCCGAAGTAGCGGTGGAGGATCGGCCAGGTGTCGGAATGGGGATTGCCCAGCCAAAAGCCGCAGCGCGGCCCCCGTTCGAGGGCGATGACGGATTTCAGGAGTTCACGACTTGTCATCAAGAATCTTCTTCTCCCGGAGTATTCATAAAAGAGTCGGGTTTTCAACCGCGAAAAACCAGCAAAGACGGTACCGGGTCTACAAAATGCTGGTCCAATCCGGACGGACTTTCTTCCGAATAATCCGGGTCCCGGGAGCAATTTATCCCGGGTCACCGACGGATGTCAAGAACGGTCCGTGAGCTGTCCGGGAACTCCGGTGACGGCCAATCCGGCCCCCGTTCCGGTTCGACGAATGTTGAGGCGGCGCTTTACTTTCCATTATATAATGCGGCTCACTCGATGACCTGTCGACGAAACCGTCCGGGCCCTGCGACCCGAGACAAGGAGGACCGATGAACGATCTGCGAAGGACACTCTCGACCCTGGGATTAATGGTGGCCCTGTGGAGCCTGCCCGTCGTGGCCGCGAGCGCGGCCGACGGCCCGCGTCCCTCCGTGCCGGCGTACCTCTACAAGACCACGTTCGTCCGGGCCGCGCCGGGAAGGCTCCTCGAGCTCATCGACCTTTACAAGAGCCGGATGGCCGTCATGGACGCCGCGAGCGATCCGAGGCCCCTCTGGTGGCGCCACACGCAGGGCGACCAGTGGGACCTGATGCTTCTCTACCCGATGGAAAACTACACCGCCTACTACGCGAGGGCCCGCGTGTCGCGCCGGGAGAAAGCCGCCGCGGCCTCCCCCCTTCCCGAGAGGGAATTCGTTCGGCAACTTCAATCCTGCACCTCCCGGCATGAGGACGTCTTCGTCATGGGCCCGCCTCTCGAAACCGTGAAGAAGGCCTTCGAGGCCGCAGCCTACTACCATGTCGAGATTTTCATCTCGCTGCCGGGAAAGCAGGCCGCGCTCTACAAGGAGCGCGAGATGGAAAACGCGTACGCGGTGGGCAACGGGAGGCCGGAAAACCTGATTTTCGTGCGGGACCAGGGCGCCGCCTGGGACCTCTACACCCTCGGCTGCTATCGGGACCTCCAGCATTGGGCCGAGCCTTCGCCGCTAACCAAGGGACAGCGGGACGAGGCAGCACGTCGGGCCGGCTTCTCCGGCGCCGATGCGATCGGCCCCTACATGAGAACTCTTATCGACTGGCACCGGGACACCATGGGTGTCGCCATAAGGTGAACGAGCCCTGGCCGGCTTTGCAACTTAAATGGGGACACAACAACTTAAATGGGGACACAATACTAATTTCTTCTCTGTCCCCATTGGGGACATGAACTTATTTCGGCTGGGAACTCCGGGGCCGGGCATCACAATCGACCGAAGCAAGAAAATAGTATTGTGTCCCTAATTTAGTTCCGGCGCGCGAACGGTCAGAGCTCGTCTATGAGCCCGGCCTCGCGGAATCGCCCGTTTCGCTCGATGCGGAGCGTCTTGATCTCGAACGGGCGGAACGAGAGGGGAATCGATATAGTCCTGGGCCGGGCGGGATCTCCAGGTCCGGCGACCCCCAGCCGGGCCCGCGTCGCCCGGCCCACGGCTTCCTGAAGCCTGACGACCAGGGCCCGCCCGTCCCATGAAGGCTTGCAGGCCAGGAGCCGGACCGTCGACGGGCCGAGCGTGAGGAGAGCCGTCGCGTTTCTCCTGACCCGGGCGGGAAGGTGCGCGTAGGCCGAGGGCGGCGAGCCGAGGTAATCCGCAAAACCCGGGACAAGCGCCCTGACCCCCGCCGGGTCGCCGGCCACGACGAGGAGCCGGATATCATGGATCCCGATGTCGGAGTGCTTCCGGGCCGGCGACGGCCCCAACGCGAAATCGCGTTCATGACAGTAAACGGCCGAGCGGAGCACGGAGAGCCGGACTTCGCCGTCCCGGAAGCTCATTCCCGGCTGGCCGTTGTTGACGATCCCGAGCGCGGCGGGCCGGCCACGAAGCGAGCCTTCGACGATGAGCCACCGTCCGTGAACATACTCCCCGCCATCGGCCGGCCGGACCGCCGCTCCGCCCGGAACCTCGCACAGGACGCCCGACGCGTCGATCCGGGTCGCCGTTCTGAGCACGAGCCGCCGGCGGCGCTCGTTCCAGGTGACGCGGAGCCTGACGTCGAGGACGGGCCAGGCCTCATAAGCACACACTTCCTGGACGACCCGGCTTTCCCCGTAAACGAAAACGGATTGGGTGATGGTCCGGATCGGGCCGCTCTCGAGCCGCACGGGTGGGCCTCCGGGCTCGAAGGCGCCGGAGACATGAGGGTAGCTCCCGCACCCTGTGCCCCAGGAGTCGCCCTGGTCGTCGACGGCCACCGGCTCGAGGAGCGGTCCGACCAGGCATTCCCCGGCGCCGGCGGCCCGGAGAGAGACGACACGGCCCGTTTTCCGGTCGATCCTGTGCGGGGGCGAAGACGGGCCGGAGCATGCCGAGACGGTCGCTTGTCGGCGCGCAGGCACCTCGGAGGGCCCGGTCCCGCCGGCCGGCCGGCCAGCTTCGGGTCCCCTCCGATCCGGGTCGGGCGTCTCGAAAGCCCTGACGTGGTAACGCGACACACCCACGCCGGGCAGGCGATCCATGAAGCTGATCCGGCGGCGCCAGTCGTTGAACGGGAGGAGGGCCTCCGGCTGCTCTTCCTGGCAGGGAACTTCGCTTCCGTCGGGCCGGAAAAGCCTCAGGTGCCATCTCCCCTTCCAAAACGGCCTGTAGTCGGCCTGGCACTCGAATTCGACGGGGACAGGACCGGGCGACGGAACGGCGCTGGCCACGGTGATCGGCAAGTCCGGACTCCCGGCCGGGCCGCGATTCAGGGCCGCGACGGCGCCGAGCCGGAGACGCCGGGCCTCGTCTTCGGCCCGACCGTACTGATCGAGGGTGTCCTGTTCGGCCGGCTCAACGCACGAGCCGGTAAGGATGTCGTGGAAATCGTTGAACAGATGCGTACGCCAGACCTCGCCGAAGGCCGCCTCGTCATACTTCGCCGCCCCCGCCCACCAGGCCGACGCCGCCAGGGCCTCGGACTGGACGATCGTCCCCAGGCTTCGCCGCGACCGGCGCTTGAGCCGGGACAGCGAAGTGTAACAGCCGGTGAAAACGCGCTGCAGCCCGCCCTCGAACAGGGGCGCGGCTTCGGCCGCCTCCCGGACGGCCCTGCAAAACCTGTCCGGCGTGCTGTGGATGATCCGGACGCGCGTCTCGACGGCCGCGAATCGGTCGATCACCCGGAGATCGCGCCGGGTCGCCCCTCCCCCGTGGTCGCCCAGGCCCCAGAACACGGGAACGTCGCGGCCGAGCTCGAGGGCCAACTCCACCCCGGCCGCAAGCCGCTCGGCGATGTTATCGCGTTCGGTGTGATAGAGCCCCACCGATATCCGATAGGCCGGGATCTCCGTGCCGTCCGCCCCTCGCCAGCGGTAGAGGTCTCCTGGCAGGGCAAGCTCGTGGGCCTGGGGCCGCATATGGATGTACATTTCGTAGCCGGACTGCCTGAGGATTTGGGGGAGCCCCGCGCTGTGGCCGAAGGAGTCGAAGTTGTAGGCCACCCGCGGCTCTGCACCGAACGTTTCGCGGAAATATCTCCGGCCCTCGGCGATGTGGCGGATCAGCGACTCCGTTCCCGCCAGGTTGAGGTCGGGTTGGATGAACCAGCCGCCGGAGATCACCCAGCGTCCCTCCCCGACGAGCCTCCGGATCTCGGCAAACAGCCCGGGGTCGTAGCGCTCAACCCAACGGTAGAGCACGGCTTCGTTGTGGCAGAAAATGAGCCGCGGATGCCCGTCGAGGATTTCGACGGCATTCCGGAAGGTGGCCAACGCCTCCGAGGCCCCTTCCTCCCACCGCCACTGCCAGACCGGGTCGAGGTGCGCGTTACAGATCAGGTGTAAGATAGGGGACACAATACTTATTTCCTTCCCGGCTTCCCTCATTGGACGGCTATCCTTTTTATTTTAAAGGCATTAATCGAGCCCGAGAGACTCGGAGCTTGGAAATAAGTATTGTGTCCCCATTTCTTTCCCATTTCTTTGTGTCCCCAATTTAGACTTCGTCGCGCGAGGGCAGGTTCTTGTACCAGGTGAAGTAGAGCACCGCGGCCGCCGAAAGGGCCACGGCCGCCCAGGTGCCGAACTGCCTCCAGTTCCTCAGGAACAGGTAGAAGGCCAGCAGGGCGAGGGAAAATTGGAACACGGCCGTGATCAGCCCGTTCAGGGCATCCATGCGCGGCATCTTGTCATGGGCCGGAACGAGCCCGCGCCTCACCGCCTCCCGCCGGACCGGCCCCCAAACCCCGAACGGCCGGACCCGGGAGTAGAATTTCACCAGCACGTCCATGTCCGTCGGTTCGTGGACGAAGGTCATGACGGTTGTGACGACGAAGCAGAGCCCCATGTCCACCGCGAGCGAGGCCCAGGCCGGGAGGCCTCCGAAGAGGACCTTCCGCGTGAGAATCAGCCCCCCGGAGACGGCCATGCTCCAGACGAAGGCCTTGGCGCTGAACCGCCAGTAGTGCCAGCGGAGGGTCGCCGGCACCAGGATCACGGTGACGACGATGAAGATCATGGTCTCCCAGGCCGTCACGATGTTGGAAAACGAAAGGCTGAACACGAAGCCCAGGCCCAGGGCCGCGACCGAGGCCAGCTGGCCCAGCCGCACCAGTTTCTTCTGGGTGAGGTTCCGGCCGAAATACCTTTTGACGAAATCGTTGATCACGACCGAGCTGGTCACGTTGATCATGGCGCTGATCGTCGACATGAGGGCGGCCAGGAGCACGGCCATGAAAAGGCCCTGCAGCCCCACCGGCAGCCTCTTCAGAACCAGCGGCATGATCTTCTCGGCGTCGAACCCCGCCTGCGAGCCCAGGTAGGTGACTCCCAGCACCAGGAAGGCGCAGCCGACGATCCAGCGCAGGGTGTAGCCCACCGTCCACATCCCGCCCGCGAGCTGGGCATCGCGCGGGCTTCGCGTCGTCAGGAAAAATTGGAAATCCCAGACGTTGGGGCCGGCCAGGACCCGGAAGATCACCCAGAAGGTCCCGGCCATCATGAGCGGCCCGAAGGCGTCAAAATGGCCGTAGGCGGCCGACGCCTGCGCCGTGTACCCCGGCCAGAGCTTCCAGGCCGGCGCCAGCGAAAACCAGCCCGGATCCTTGGCGGCCGCCAGCCCCAGGCTCCCGCCGCTCCTGAAGGCCATGAGGGTCAGGACCACCGCGCCGGCGGCGATCAGCAGGGTCTGGAGCATGTCGGTCAGGATCACCCCGAAAAACCCGCCCAGGGTGACATAGACGCCCACCACGACGAGGACGATCAGCGTCGACTGCCAGCGCGTGAACGGCAGGAACTCCTCCACGAACTTGCCCGTGCCGACCGAGATGAACATCAGGTTGCAGACCATCAGCACGAGCAGGAACACGGCCGCCGCGATCCGCGCCGCCTCGGCGTCCCGGGTGGTCCCGAACCGCGTCTCGTTCCACTCGGCGAAGGTCATGACCCCGGACCGGCGGATCCACTTGGCCTGGAAGGCCATGTAGAAGCAGATGATGAACCAGCCCCAGTAGATGTGCGTGGCCCACATCGACTTCAGGCCGAGGTAGAACAGGGCCCCGATCATGGACATCGTGCCGCCGATGTCGATGTAGCTCGAGCATCCGGACAGCCCCAGCATCCACCAGGGGACGTTTCTGTCCCCGAGGTAGTAGGAATCGAGCTTACGGGTGGCCCGCTTGCGGATGACGACCCCGATCATGGCCACGAAGGCAAGGTAGGCCGCGATGATCAGGAGGTCGACGGGATGGAGGCTCATGGGGTCACGCCCCATTCATATACCACCGCCCGTTCGCGCCCGTCAATGGGGTTAACACCGCGGCCGAAACATGATAAAATACTTCCGCCTAAGGAAGTCGAACTATGCCGAAACCAAAGACTAGACCAGCCCGAAACCTGTTGTTCTGGATCGCAGCGGGTGTCGTCATCATTCTCCTCTGGAGCCTCCTCCAATCCCCCTCCTCCACCAAGAAGACCGTCACCTTCTCGCAGTTCATGTCCGAGGTCCAGCAGGAAAACGTCGACGACGTCACGATCCAGGATAACCAGGTCACGGGCACGTACAAGGACGGCCAGGCGTTCAAGACCGTCCTGCCCGCGAGCTACACGGACCTGGTCAAGGTCCTCATGGCCAACAAGGTCAACATCACCGTCAAGGAAACCTCCAAGAGCCCGCTCTTTTCCATCCTGATCTCCTGGTTCCCGATCCTGCTCATCATCCTGTTCTGGGTTTTCTTCATGCGCCAGATGCAGGCCGGGGGCAACAAGGCGATGTCGTTCGGCAAGAGTCGGGCCAAGCTGTTCTCGGGTCAGCAGAAGCGCGTCACCTTCAAGGACGTGGCCGGCGTCGAGGAGGCCGAGGAGGAGCTCGAGGAGATCATCGGGTTCCTCAAGGACCCGCGCAAGTTCCAGCGGCTCGGCGGCCGCATCCCCAAGGGCGTTCTGCTCGTCGGCGCTCCGGGCACGGGCAAGACCCTGCTGGCCCGGGCCGTGGCCGGCGAAGCCGAGGTTCCCTTCTTCTCCATCAGCGGCTCGGACTTCGTCGAGATGTTCGTCGGCGTCGGCGCCTCGCGCGTCCGCGACCTCTTCGAGCAGGGGAAGAAAAACGCGCCCTGCCTGGTCTTCATCGACGAGATCGACGCCGTCGGCCGCCAGCGCGGCGCGGGCCTGGGGGGCGGCCACGACGAGCGCGAGCAGACCCTCAACCAGCTCCTGGTCGAAATGGACGGCTTCGACTCGAACGAGGGTATCATCCTCATCGCGGCCACCAACCGTCCCGACATCCTGGACAGCGCCCTGCTCCGGCCAGGCCGCTTCGACCGCCGGATCATCGTTTCCATGCCCGACGTCAAGGGCCGCGAGGAGATCCTCCTCGTCCACGTCCGCAAGATCCCGCTCTCCGATGACGTCGACCTCAAGGTCCTGGCCCGGTCGACGCCGGGATTCAGCGGGGCCGACCTGGCCAACCTGGTCAACGAGGCCGCCCTCATCGGCGCCCGCAACGACCAGGAAAAAGTCGGCATGAAGGACCTCGAGTACGCCAAGGACAAGGTCCTGATGGGCGTCGAGCGCAAGAGCATGATCATCAGCGAGGAGGAGAAGCGGACCACGGCCTATCACGAGGCCGGCCATGCCATCATGGCCGCGCTCCTCCCGGAGGCCGACCCGATCCACAAGGTGACGATCATCCCCCGCGGCATGGCCCTGGGCGTCACCCAGCAGCTGCCTCTCGACGACCGCTACACCTACTCCAAGGAATACCTCGAGGCCCAGCTCTCCGTGCTCATGGCCGGCCGGGTGGCCGAACTCATGTTCCTGAACCACGCCACGACCGGCGCCTCGAACGATTTCGAGAAGGCCACCGAGATCGCCCGCAAGATGGTTTGCCAGTGGGGCATGTCCGACCTCGGCCCGCTGACCTTCGGCGAGAAAGACGACCTGATCTTCCTCGGTCGCGACCTGGCCATGAACAAGAACTTCTCCGAGCGGACTTCGGAACGGATCGACGAGGAAGTCAAGAAGATCGTCATGAGGAATTACAACCGCACCCAGGACATGATCGAGAAGAACAAGGAGAAGCTCTCCCGCATCGCCGAGCTCCTCCTCGAAAAGGAGGTTCTGAGCTCGGAGGAAATCAACAAGATCGTCGACGGCAAGATGAAGCCGGCCGTCGAGCCGGGCCCAGTTCCTCCTCCGGGCGCGGCCCCCGCCTCCACCATCCCCGGGCCGCCGGCCGGGGACCAGTCCAAAGAGAAAAAGCCCGGACCCGTCTGAGGATGATGGAGAGGGCAAGCCGCAGCCTCGAGATCAAGGGCCGGCGTTTCTCCATGGGCCGGAGGACCTGGCTCATGGGCATCGTCAACGTCACCCCCGACTCCTTCTCCGACGGCGGGGCCTTCTTCGACCCGGAACGGGCCGTCGACCACGGCCTGAAGCTGGCCTGCGAAGGGGCGGACATCCTGGACATCGGCGGCGAAAGCACCCGGCCCGGCTCCAGGCCCGTTCCCGAGGAGGAAGAGCTCGGGCGGGTCCTGCCCGTGGTCCGGGCCCTGCGGCGCCGGACCGGCGTCCTCCTCTCCGTGGACACGACGAAGGCCTCGGTGGCCCGGGCCGTTCTCGACGAAGGGGCGGACATCATCAACGACGTCAGCGCCCTGCGCTCGGACCGGAAGATGGCCTCCGTCGTGGCCGGCTCCGGCGCGGCCGTCGTCCTCATGCACATGCTCGGCACCCCCGCGACGATGCAGGTCTCGCCGCATTATGACGACCTGCTCGGCGAGGTGAGCGCCTTCCTGCGCGAGCGCATCGCGTCGGCCGCGGCGGCGGGAATCCCGGAGGAGAGGGTCGTCGTCGACCCCGGCATCGGCTTCGGAAAAACCCTGACCCATAACCTGACCCTGCTCGACCGTCTGGACGTCTTCCGGGACCTCGGCCGCCCGGTCTGCGTGGGGTTTTCCCGGAAGGCCTTCATCGGCGCCGTCCTGGGTTTGCCCGCGGAAGAGCGTCTGGAGGGCACCCTGGCCGTGGCCGCCATCTGCATCAGCCGCGGGGCCGACATTCTCAGGGTTCACGACGTCGGGGCCGTGGCCAAGGCGGCCCGCGTGGCCGAGGCCGTTCTCCAGGGGGGCCGGGGCGTGGCCGGCCCGGAGTCCCGCCCGGAGAAGGACGAGGAAGACGATGTTCGCTAATATCTGGGACATCCTCAAGCACGCCACGGTGCTCGATTTCCTCGACATCCTCCTGCTGGCGTTCATCATCTACTACCTGCTGCTCATCATCCGCGATACCAAGGCCTACCAGGCGGCCCTGGGCATGGCTCTCATCGCCATCGTCTACCTCCTGACCGTCTGGGGCCGTCTGAGCGTCACCAACAGGATCATCCGGTCCTTCGTCAACTACCTGATCATCGCCATCATCGTCCTTTTCCAGAGCGAGATCCGCCGTTTCCTGACCGGGATCGGGTCCAGGACCTTCCGCCGGCCGTTCGCCTTCAAGTCCTTCCAGGAGCGGCTCGAGGACCTCTTCATCGCCATCGAGTACATGGCCCAGAAGAAGATCGGCGGGCTCATCGCGGTAGAGAAGGAGATCTCCCTGTCGCCCTACGCCGAGCGCGGCGTCAAGGTCGGCGGGCTTCTTTCGAAGGACCTGCTGGTCAGCATCTTCTACCCGCATTCGCCCCTGCACGACGGCGCGGTCATCGTCAAGGGCGAAAATATCGTGGCGGCCGGCTGCCTGCTTCCCCTGCCGGCGGCCCACAGGCTCAGCAGCCCGTTTCAGACCAGGACGAGGCACTTGGCCGCGGTCGGGCTCTCCCAGGAGACCGACGCGGCCGTCATCGTCATTTCCGAGGAGACGGGGGACGTTTCCCTGGCCATCAAGGGCGGGCTCGAGGGCTTCGGCAACCTGGACGCCATGCGCGGACGCCTGGTCGGCTATCTGAGGGACCGATGAAGCGAGTCTCGGCCGACATCCTGTTTCGCAACTGGGCGCTGAAGCTCATCGCCTTCGCTCTGGCCCTGATCCTGTGGCTCATCCTCGTTCCCCAGGACAAGATCATTTCCGAGAGGACCATGACTGTTCCGCTCGACCTCACGAACATCCCGCCCGGGATGGAGATCGTGGAGCGCCCCTTCTCCACCGTCGAGATCACGGTCAGGGGTCCGAAGAGGATTCTCAACGAGATGGGCCCGGCCACGATCACGGCCCGACTCGACCTCGAACGGGCCACCGTCTATCAGCAGGAATACCCTCTAAGCCGGGCCATGATCACCCTCCCGCTCGGCGCCGAGGTCATCGAGATCCGGCCCAACAAGGTCCGGATCCAGCTGGAGAAGACCACGCAGGAGGTCCTGCAGGTCCGCCCGACGATCCGCGGCAAGGTCGCCTCCGGCTACAGGCTCGCCGGCGTGGAAGCCGACCCGTCGTCCGTGACGGTTACCGGGCCGGAGAGCCGCTTCAAGGCCAAGGACACGGTCGCCACGTCGCCCATCGATATCACGGGCCTGACCGAGACGACGGTTTTCGAAGCCGACCTCATCCTTCCCAAGCCCGACCTCAGGCTGGCCTCGCCCCAGGCCAAGGTCCGGGTCGCGGTCGTGGTCGAGGAAATCAAGAAGAGCGAGAGTCCCGCCCCGGCGCGGAAGAAATAGCGGGAGCCGGGGAATCATGACGCCCAGACTTTTCGGAACCGACGGCATACGGGCCGTGGCCGGGGAGTTTCCTCTTGACCCGCAGTCCATCCGGGCGCTGGGCGGCGCGCTGGTCCGGCTTCTCCGCGACCGCGGCTTGGTGGCCCGGGTGCTCATCGGCAGGGACACCCGGGAGTCAGGGCCGTGGATGGAACGGGCCCTGGCCCGGGGGATCAACGAAGCGGGCGGCACGCCGGTCTCGGCCGGCGTCATCCCGACCTCGGCCGTGTCCTTCCTCACCCGCGGGCGCGGCTTCGCCGCCGGGGTCGTCCTCTCGGCTTCCCACAACCCGTTCCGGGACAACGGAATCAAGGTCTTTTCCTCCGAGGGCTTCAAGATTCCCGAGGACTGGGAACGGGAAATCGAAGCCGCAGTTCCGGGAGACGGCGGGGGCGGCGGCCCCGACACCCCGGCCGTCCCCTCCGACCCCGGCCTGGCCGCGGATTATGCCGCCTACCTCGAGAGCCGGGTCCGCGTCCCGGCCGGTCGCAAGCCGCTGCGGATCGTCCTCGATTGCGCCAACGGGTCGGGATCGGCCCTGGCCCCCCGCATTTTCGGCGCCCTGGGCTTCGACGTCGTACCTCTTCACGACGGGCCCGACGGGAGGAACATCAACGAGGGCTGCGGCTCCCTTCACCCGGAGAGCCTGGCCCGGAAGGTCGTGGAGACCGGGGCCGACCTCGGAGCGGCCTTCGACGGCGACGCCGACCGGGCCCTCTGGGTCGACGAAACGGGCCGGATCCTGAACGGCGACCACACGCTCTACGTGCAGGCCCTGGCCATGAAGAAAGCGGGCCGCCTGCGCTCCAGGTTCGTCGTGGCCACGACGATGAGCAACATGGGACTGGAAACCGCCCTGGCCGAAGCGGGGCTGGGGCTTCTCAGGACCCGCGTCGGAGACAGGTACGTCCTCGACGAGATGCGGGCCGGCGGCGCCAACCTGGGCGGCGAGCGCTCCGGGCACACGATCTTCCTCGACGACATGTCGACCGGGGACGGCATCCTGACCGCCCTGAAGATGGCGGAGAGCATGGCCGCCCGGGGCCGCCCGCTCTCGGCCCTGGTCAAGGATTATGTCGAGTTCCCCCAGGTGCTGGTCAGCGTGCCGGTGGCCGGCAAGACGGATTTCGGCGAGTTCCCCGGGATCGTGGAGGCGGTCGAGCGGGTCCGCTCCAGGCTGGGCGGAGACGGCCGGCTGGACCTCCGCTATTCGGGGACCGAGCCGCTGGCCCGGGTCATGGTCGAGGGCCGGGACCAGGCTCTCGTGGAGGAGTGCGCGGGCTGGGTGGCCGACGCCGTCCGCAGGCATCTCGGGCCGGAATAACCGGGGCCACGGCCGACCGTCCCCGTTAGGGAGGCTGGAATGAGACTCGCTCTGAACATCGATCACTTCGCGACGCTGCGCGAGGCCCGGAAGAGCAGGGAGCCGGAGCCGGTCCTCGTCGCGCTTCTCGCCGAGCAGGCCGGGGCCCACGGCATCGTCTGCCACATCCGCGGCGACCGCCGCCACATCAAGGAACGCGACCTCGAGTCGTTGCGGAAAACGATCAAGACCAGGCTGAACATCGAGATGGCCGCCACGGCGGAGATGAAAGGCCTGGCCCTGACGATCCGGCCGGATGTCGTGTCCCTGGTGCCCGAGCGGCCCGAAGAGCTGACGACCGAGGGCGGGCTGAACGTCCTGGCGGGACGGGAGGCCCTGGGGCCGCACGTCAAGGAGCTGGCGGGGGCGGGGATCCGGGTCAGCATCTTCATCGACCCCGACCTCGAGCAGATATCCGCCGCCCGCGACCTGGGCGTCGGCCTCATCGAGATCAACACCGGAACCTACGCCGACTCGGCGCCGGGAGCGGCCGCGGACCGGGCTCTCGACGCCGTCGTCAAGGCGGCGGAATACGCCGCCGCCCTGGGGCTCGAGGTCCACGGCGGGCACGGCCTCGATTATCACAACGTCGGACCGATCGCCGCCGTTCCGGAGATGACCGAGCTGTCGATCGGCTTCGCGATCGTGGCCCGGGCGGCCGTCGTCGGCCTGGACAGGGCGGTCAGGGACATGGTCGCGCTGCTGGAGAAGTGACTTGACTATCGACCTCCCCCGGCTCAGGAAGGACGTCGAGGACCTGGCGCGCATCGGAACCGACCCTCTGGGCGGAGTGACGCGGCCGTCGTTCAGCCCGGCCGATCTCGAGGCCCGCGGCTGGCTCAGGGAGCGCATCGAAGCGGCCGGCCTGGCCTACCGGGTCGACGGGGCGGGCAACCAGTTCGGACGACTGGAGGGGAGCGCTTCCGGACGGACGGTCATGACCGGCTCGCACATCGACACCGTCGTCAACGGCGGCGCCTTCGACGGGGCGGCCGGCGTGCTGGCGGCGCTCGAGTGCCTGCGGCGCATCCGCGAGGAGGGGCTCCGGACGGCCAAGCCCCTCGAGGTCGCCTCGTTCACGGACGAGGAGGGCAACCTCGTCGGCGACTTCCTCGGCAGCCGGGCCTTCGTCGGCAGCCTGGACAAGGAGCTGCTCGAATCGGGGACGACCTCCGTCGGCCTGCCCCTGGCCGAGGTCCTCGAGAAGACCCCGTTCACGGTCGCCAGCATCCTCGGCGCCGCCGGGGAGCGGCCGGACCTGGAGGCTTTCGTCGAGATCCACATCGAGCAGGGCCCCGTCCTCGACGACGAGGGGGTCCCGGTCGGGATCGTCGAGGCCATCAACGGGAAACAGTACCGCTGGTGCTCCTTCTCGGGCGAGACGGGACACGCAGGGACGGTGCCCCTCGAACTGCGCCGGGACGCCTTCCTCGGACTGGCCGATTTCGCCCTGCGCAGCACCCAGCACGTCGCCACGCGCTACTACGGCAGCTTCGTGACGATAGGCCGGGTCCTCGTCCGGCCCGGGATTTTCAGCGTCATCCCCGGCCAGGCGGATTTTTCCTTCGAGTTCCGGGGCCCGACGCCCGACACCATGGCCGGCCTGGAGCGTGACCTGATGGGGCTGGCGGCCGACGTCGCGGCCACGCGCGGCTTGGCCTTCCGCTCCCGGCTGATCGACCGGACCGAGCCTGTCGTAGTCCCGCCGCGGCTGACGGGGCTCATCAAAGACGAATGCGACAAGCTGGGCTACGCGTCGATGGCCCTGGCCAGCGGGGCCGGCCACGACGCCCAAATCCTGGCCGCGAAAACAGACACCGCCATGATCTTCATCCCCAGCCCGGACGGGGTCAGCCACGCTCCGGGCGAGACGATCCGGTGGGAGGACCTGGAAAAGGGCGCCAACCTCTTGCTCGCGACTCTGCTCCGCCTGGCCTCGTAGGCCGAGCGGTCCGGTCGCGCCGAGTCCCCCCCGACCAAAAACCAGCAAGAACGGTACCGGGTCTACAAACTGCTGGTTTCCGGATATCGCCGGATTGAGAACGGTGCCGCGTTTGTCGCGTCAGTCTACTTTACGCCGCGACCGTAAATGACGATCCGGCCCTCGGCGGCCAGACGCCAGCCGTTCCGCCAATCGTACTCCTCGACGCCGGCGGGCATGGGGTTGACCCGGATGACGCAGGCGCCGCGAACGCAGAACCCGGCATTGTGATCGATGGCCGGGCTGAAGTCCCAGCCATCGCCGAACAAGGGGGATTCCCGGGAACGGTCGGGGCGGCCGGGTCTCGAGGGGTCGCCCATGAGGTCGCGCTGAGGTTTGATCAACCGGAAGGGCCCCTCCCCCGCCAGACGCCCCGTTCCCTTCTCGAAGCTCGAGGGCTCGAGGGGTTGCCCCTCCCGTTCGTAAGCGAGAAGCAGCCACGGCTCGCCGGGGATGGGCCGGCCGTCCTCGACCCCGGCGGGGGGACGGGCCGGATACTTGACGAAGGCCCGTTCCGGGTCGGCGATCTTTCCCGGGCCGGCATAGAAGACGCCCGCGGGGAACGGCCCGACGATGTCGACGAGGCCGTAGTCGATGCTGAAGCCGTCGGGGGCGAAAACGGTGATTCCAGCCGCCCCCGCCGGATCGACTCCGGCCGCCTTCAGGAGCTCGAGGACGGTCACGCCGCGAAAAGTGACGTAATCGTCAGTCGGCTCCCTGGGCGTGTTCATGAGCATGAACTGGCTGTGAGAGGGAAGTCTCGCGACGTCGTCGCGGGAGAGCGTCCTCGTCACCGCCAGGGGCTGGCCCGGCCGGCTGGCCGGGTCGCCGGGGAAGCGCAGGGCGGCGATTTCCTCGGCGTCGGCGAAGCCGTCCCTGTCGGAATCGAGGCCCGCGATCGCGCCCAGCGCCTCGACGTTCCGGCCGGCGTTCCTGTAGGCCAGGCCAAAGGCGTTCAGCGTGTCGCCGTAGTTCCCGGGGACTCCCGTCTTGTATCGGGGATTCGGATACCCGAGCAGGTGGCAATACCCGCACGGGCTGTATTCCCGCCCGGCGTCGGTGCCCTTCGCTCCCGCCCGATGGCAGGTCTGGCAGTCGTCGAGCCTGGTCCCGGCCGCGGCCGGAAACCGACGCACGAGGTTGCCGATGTCGGCGTCGTTTTCATGCCCTTTGTAGGCCTGCGAAGCCGCCTGAGTCCCGGGCCCGGCCGTGGTCAGGGGGGAGGCCAGGACCGCGGCTCCGCACAAAGACGCCATAAGGACAACCCATCGTTTCATCGCCCGCTCCATGTCGATCATCTCCTCACGGACCCAGCCCGCGAAGGGCCATGCTACCGGAGGCCGGGCCGCAACGCAAGCCGTCTTCCCTAGAAGGACTGGCCGATGCTGAAGTACAGGTGATAGCGCGATTCGCCGGGCCGAGGAGCCAGCTTGAAACCGATGTCAAACCGGCCGATGAGCGCGCCGAGCGCCAGCCTGAGGCCGAACCCTGCCCCGCTCCTGAGGCTCAGCGGCCTGAACTGCGCGAGCGACGGATAGACATTTCCCAAGTCCAGGAAAACGACGCCGCCGATGATCTTGTAGATCGGGAACCGAATCTCCTCGTTGAGGATCAGCATCGCCTCGCCCCCGACGGCCGCCCCCGTCTCCGGGTCCTTGGGCCCCAGCTCGTGGAACCCGTAGCCGCGCACGGTGGTGCTCCCGCCCGCGAAAAACCGCAGGGACAGGGGAAGCTCCAGCCCGAACCCGCTCTCGAGCCCCAGCCGGGCCGCCGAGGCCAGCAGGAAGACCGGGCTCAACCGGAAATAGAACGAGGCCTGCCCGAGCCCCCGGACGTAGCGGAGCTGCGAACCCAGAAACCTGTCGCCGTACTCGAGCGTCTGATACAGAAACCGCCCCTTCGTGGGGTTGAGGAAATCGTTCCGCGAATCGTAGGCCAGCGAAACGCTGACCCTCCCGATCCTGTCCCTCTCGTCCATCGTGGCATCGGCGCTCACGGTCCTGTCCCGCTCGAGGGTGTAATAATAGGTGAGCAGGTATTTTTCCCTGAACCTCCGCTGCTGCTGGAGGGTCACTCCGTATTTCCGGACGGTGAAGTCGGGCTCGACCGTGCGGTTGTAAAAGACCGACAGGTTGGTGTCGGCCTTCCCGCCCAGAAAATACTGGCTGCGGATGAACACCCGTCCGGCCTGTTCCTTGCCGTCGAGAAGGGCGGTCCCGCCCAGGGCCAGGGCCCGGCCCAGAAAATTTTCGTGGACGAGCGTCACGTTGCCGCCGACGGACGTTTCGGTGTCGTATTGGAGGCCGCCGATGAGGTCGACGGGTCTGGCCTCGGACAGCTCGAGCCGGGCCAGATAGGGCTGCCGCCCTGCCGCGCGCCCGGCCTCGGCGCCGGCAGCCATGTCCGAGCCCGGCGGCTTGAGAAGATCGAGGCTCAGCGTCCTGAACACGCCCAGGTCGTAGAGGTTCCGGCGGGACTCGTTGATCTTCCGGTAATCGACGACCTGGCCCGGCTCGAAGGCCAGCACGTCGCGGATGAACGAGGACCGGGTCAGCCTGTTGCCGGAGATCTGGATCGCCTCGATGACCGCCTGGCTGTTTTCGGTGATCCTGTAATCGAGCGCCACGACGGCCGCGGCCGCGTCGGGACCGACCCGGGCCTCGACCGCGGCGTTGATGAACCCGTTGGACTCATAGGCCTCCAGGAGGTTGGTCCTGGACTGATCGAACTTCTCCAGCCGGAAGACCTCTCCGGTCGCGAGGCCCGCGGCCTTGAGCAGCCGGGCCCGGTCGAAAAACCGGTTGCCCTCGAAAGTGATCTCCCCGACATGAAACAGCCCGCCTTCCTTGATCTTAAAGACAACCTTCACCGAGGGACCCGCGGCTTCGAACTCGATTTCGGGCTTCGCGACTCGGGCTTCGAGATACCCGCGCTCGCGATAGTAGTCCCGGAGCTTTCGCGACGAGCCCTCCGGGTTGAGGAAGATCTCCGCGCAGAGCTCCTTGGAGCCGAGAATCTTGCGCAGGACCTTGTCCCTGAAGGCCGCGTTGCCCGAGAATTCGATCCCCGGCTTGGCGTACCGCCGCCCCCTCTCCGCCTCGATCACCACCCTGGCCGACTCGGGTCCGGCCTCCTCTCTCCGGGCCTTGACCGTCGCCCGGTAATAGCGCTTCGAACACAGCTCGGCCCTGACGGCTTGCTCGACGTCGCCGAGCTTCATCCCGGCGAAGGTCTCCTGCATCCAGCGCGCCTCCAGCCTCTTCCTCAGCTTCTTGGAAAGGCCGAACCCCCGCGCCCGGAATTCGATCCGGGGACCCGCCCGGATGTTCAGCGTGACATCGACGCGCCCCTCGTTCGTCTCCCGGTCGACCTTGAGGGTCAGGTCGAGATAACCCGACTTCCTGTAGTAGTCCTTGAGCTTGCGCAGGGCCTTGTCGTAGGCCAGAAAATTGAATTTCCGACCGGTCTTGAGCGGGAAGTGCTTCCGGACGCTCTTCTCCGGAATTCCCGGCTCGCCGCCCACACGGATCCGGCCGATCCTGAGTCCGGCCGTCGGCGCGGCCGAGCTCAGCCGCCCGGGAACGGGGGTCGACGGGCCGAAACGCAGCTCGCCCTGGACGCTGAACCGGTACTCGTTGCTGTCCTTGTTGAGCCCCTGGAAGTTCAGCTTCTTCAAGGGCGCGAAGTTCAGGATGATCGTCCGCAGGTTGGAGTTCCTGAGGTCCTGCGAAAAGATGAGCTCCAGGTTCGGCGTCAGGTGCTGCCCCACGGTGACCCGCGCCTCCGGCGTCTCGCCCGGCGCCACCAGATTGGTGTCGAGCGTCAGGGTGTCGAGTCCCAGACCCCTGGCGATCGTCTTGCCCACCTGTCCCGCCACGGCCGATTCGAGATAGGACAGGGCCTGGTCGCGCAGCCCGCTCGACGAGGCCGGGGCGGCCCCCTGGAGCGGCACCCCGACCGTCAGCAGCGACAGGATGTCGGCTTCGGGCAGGACGGGCTCCGAGGTGAACGTGGCCTGGAGGTTGTCCAGCGTTCCCGTCACGCTCAGCGTAATGGCGTACCCGCTGACCGTCGTCGTGGCCTGAAGGTTCAGGTTCGGCTCGATTCGGTTGGGGTTGACGAAGTCCACCCGCCCCTGCTGGATCTGGTAGGTGTTCCCGGCGAAGGCAATCGTCCCCCCGTCCAGGACAAGAACGCTCCCCCCGAGCCCCGGCGTGTAAGGCGTTCCGCTTAGCTTGAGGGCGGCCCGGACCTGGACGTTCGCCAGGTTGTTCCGGATCTGGAAGGGGTTGACGGTCGTGATGTCGACGTCGAAAGTCATGTTGTCGAGAAACGGGCTGCGCCCGACGTAAACCCGCGCCCCGCCGCCCTTGAAGAGGCCGAAGAGCTCCGAGCGGACATCGAAATTCTCCGCGTACTCCCCCTGGATCAGCGAGGCCTTCCCCTCGAGCTTCTGGCGCCGGCCTCCGGAGGTGAGCCTCAGGGCCAGGTCCCACTCGGCGAGAAAGCCCCGGGGATAGTCGGTCAGCACCGAAGCCGCCGTGACCTGCAGGTCGGCCCGGGTCAAGCCGAGCCCCTGCCATTCGAGGGAGCCCCCGACCGTCAGGCGGCCCTGGTTGAGCTCGCCGCGGAGGTCTTTGATGAGCATCCTCCGCCCTTGGAGGTCGATCGCGCCTGAGAGCCCGCGGAGCGACAGGTT
>Ga0210077_1000112_pt1 | contig 41148 bp, 37 predicted proteins | sample RushMan_CattailN_5_FD_185556 | JGI IMG/M metagenome (GOLD analysis project Ga0210077, IMG submission 185556) | Wetland microbial communities from San Francisco Bay, California, USA, that impact long-term carbon sequestration -... | ecosystem: Environmental > Aquatic > Marine > Wetlands ...
TTCCAGGTAGCCGCCAGGTTCCAGCCACCAGCGTGGTTCCGGCATTGGATAGGTACCCATCATCGCTTGGTAGGAGACAAAAATGAAAGTCCAGCCAACCAGGACCGAATTGAAGGGGTGTTGGCCAAGCCCCCCGTAAAATTGTTTGCCCACCAGGATCGCAACGACCGCTCCAAGGACGGCCATCCACCAGGGAATTTCCGAGGAAACCACCAGTCCGAGTAATATTCCGGTCACGGCCGCACTGCAGTCTGCTATTTTTACCGGTCTGCCAATGGCCTTTTGCCAGATCCCCTCAGTGACGACTGCAGTTACGGTGCAGATTGCTACAATCTTGAGGGCAGCCCAGCCGAAGAAAAACCAACCGGCAAAAACCAACGGGATAAGAGCAATGATTGTTTCTAACATCATTTGTTGAGTTGAATACCCCGCATGGGCATGCGGGGACATGGAAACATATAAATCAGGGCGTTTCATGATGCCTCCCTCATGGCTAACAACTCTTGCTTACCGAACCTCAGCAACTGGACCATGGGACGTTTAGCAGGGCACACGTAAGCACACACGCCACATTCGATGCAGTGAAACAGGAAGTTTCTTTCAGCATCGTCGAACTTGCCGTATTCACAATATTTACCAAGCTCGTTGGGAAGAAGCTGCATGGGGCAGTGGCGTACACAATAACCGCAGTTGAAACAAGGTTCGTCGCTTGAACGATTCACTTCACCGGCAGTCTGAAACGTAACGGCGTCAAACTGTTGAGTGATCGGTATTTGAAAACTAAATTGGGCATGCCCCAGAAAAATACCCCCAATGATCACTTTGGCTGGATTAGCAGGCAATTGCGGAAGATTCTTGATGAGATCTTCCAAAAGAAGGCCTCGGCAAACCTGCACGAATTGACGCAAACCGACAGAAGGCGCATCTACTTGAATAGCCAACTCGGTGGAAGGGATTCCCGTTTGAATTGACTTGGCTACTTGCACCAACGCGTTCACATCCAAAACGGCTGCACCGATCATGCGAGTGTCGTTTGCCGGTTGGGGAACTTCCCTTTTTGTGACGAACTGGGTGATAAGGGGCTCCAGGCCGAGTGGATATTTGTTCGGACATGTAATCAGCTCGCAGCCGAGGGCGGAAAGTTTTCCTTGGAAATCGCCGGAAAGATTCTGCCCTTGAGCAATCACCAATACAGACCTTGGTGCAGAAGATAGTTTTTGAAGAAAAGGGATACCGGCCAGAATCTCTTCTTCGTGTCGAGTCAATGTTGCACTTCGCAGGTAGACTCCAGGCTGCCGGTCCATGCAGTTTACGATCAACGTTTCAATGGGTTTGGTGAGTGGATCCGGCGGCGAGGGCAGGGCACTCTCTATCAATCCCGGAGCAGCCATCCGCAGAGCCAAAGGCCAAGGGTGAGGATCAACCTCGCAAATTCCAGCACTCGAAACTTGTTGGAAGATTATTTCAGGGTCTTCGGAGTCTGTCGCTTGCGATGATGGGGTTGACTCTTCTTCACTCGCACCAACCTCAATGATTATTGACAATACCTCTTTTCCCAAATGACTGGGCCATGCTTTGATCTCTTTAACGGTTCCCGAGACCGAAGCACGAACCTGCGGAATAAGCAGATTATCGCTTTTGGCAATGCATTGTCCGATTTGAACCGCATCACCCTTGCGCACCAAAGGAGACGCTTCTCCCCAGGGCGAGACCAATGGCAACACGACCCGTACAGGCAAAGGGAGATTTATTTGAGGACTGGCTGAAGTCTGAAATGAGGTGGAGGGATGCTTAATGCTTAGTAGTTTCATACTTTACCTGATCGTCAATGAGGGTTCACAAATGGAGACTGCCAGGTGTTGAGATGCTTACAACAAAAAAACCTCTGACAATTTCTCAGAAGAGGCGTCAAGAAGTCAATGTGAAAATCAGTACAATATCTACAAAAAAAAATTACTTCAAATATAATTGTTATGTTACATTTAATTGATATCGTCAATCACGCTACCACAGCTTGAAATTGGAAAATCCACGGGGTGAAGTGCGGCTTTTATAGAAAGAACCTTTACATTTGTCAAGAAAATTGTTGACCATGCAGCGGCTTTGAAATGGTTGTGGTCCGACGCAAGCAGCAATTGGATTGCGGCATGGTTGATTTGTGCGCGTTCTTTCTTTCACTTGATTTGCGTCTATCACTATGCTAAGCAATGTTCCATCATACAGTGTATTTACCGAGGATTAACAGATCCAGGGCTCCCCGGGGGCGGAGCAACCAGCAAAATGCCAAGGAGTGTTTATGGATTATCGATCCGTATTGACCACATGCACCTATTGTGGGTGCGGCTGCAACCTCTACCTGCAAATTATGAACGACAAGATTACCCATACGCTGCCCTCAAAAACCAGCCCGGTTAACGAAGGCAAGTTGTGCGTGAAGGGTTGGTACATTCATGAATTTGTACAACATCCCAAACGCCTCACAAAGCCCTTGATCAGGCAGGGAGACTCTTTACAGGAAACTTCCTGGGAGTCTGCACTGGATTACGCTGCAAACCGGCTTAAAACGATCAAAGAAAAACATGGCCCCGACAGCATTGCGTTTCTAGCTTCAGCCAAATGCACCAACGAAGATAACTACGTGATGCAAAAGTTTGCCAGAGCGGCGATAGGGACAAACAATGTAGACCACTGCGCTCGTCTCTGACACTCCTCCACTGTGGCAGGTCTTGCCGCATCTTTCGGAAGTGGAGCAATGACCAATTCGGTCAAAGAATTGGAGGACGCAGACTGTATTTTCATTATAGGTTCCAACACAACTGTTGCACACCCGCTGATCGCCATGAGGATCTATCGGGCAAGAGCCAAGGGAGCGAAGATCGTTGTGGCCGATCCTCGCGAGACACAGATTGCCAAACTTGCAGATATCTATGTGCGACAAAACCTGGGAACCGATGTCGCACTTATCAACGGTATGATGCATGTCATCTATAAGAACGGATGGCATAATCAGACTTTCATCGAAGAGCGGACTGAAAATTTCGATGCTTTTAGAGAAATCATCGAAAAATGCACTCCGGAGTGGGCCTCTGAAATTACTGGCATCGCAGCCGACGACATTGTCAAAATGGCCGAACTGTATGCCAAGGCCGAAGCCGGCTCGATCGTCTATTGCATGGGCATTACTCAACATACTACTGGTGTTGACAATGTGAAGAGTCTGGCCAACCTGTCGATGCTGTGCGGCCACATCGGTCGTCATGCCACGGGCGTCAACCCTCTGCGCGGTCAGAACAACGTTCAAGGCGCATGCGACATGGGCGGTTTGCCTAATGTGTACCCCGGATATCAAGCGGTCACGGTCCCGGAGGTTCAAAAGAAATTCGAAGAGGCTTGGGACGCCAAGCTATCCTCGTCCGTAGGCTTGACCATCATGGACATGATGAAAGCTATCGAAGAAGGGAAGGTAAGGGGTTTGGTCATCATGGGAGAGAATCCGATGGTGAGCGATCCTGATGTGAACCACGTCAAGCACGCTCTTGAAGCAGCGGAATTTTTGATGGTGCTTGATATTTTCCCGACTCCAACGACAGAGCTGGCACATCTTGTGCTCCCGGCGGCGTCCTTTGCTGAAAAAGACGGTACTTTCAGTAATTCGGAAAGAAGAGTACAGATGGTCCGCAAGGCTATAGATCCCGTTGGAGATGCCAAAGTCGATTGGGAAATCCTGCAGGAAATCTCAAACCGGATGGGATATCCCATGAACTTTCGATCGGCAGAGGAGATATTTAACGAAATTGCGAAGTTGACGCCTTCATACGGCGGAATGACCTATGATCGTCTGCAAGGGGAGGGGCTCTGCTGGCCGTGTCCCACTCAGGATCATCCAGGTACGATGTTTTTGCATCAGGGCAAATTTGCCCGAGGGCTGGGGCTGTTCAGTGCCATAGAATACCGGCCCCCGGCGGAACAACCCGATGAAGAGTTTCCTTACTGGCTTACCACGGGACGTGCCTACGTTCACTATCACACGGGTACGATGACCCGTAGATCTCCACATTTGCACAACGAGATGCCGGAGTCCATTATGGAACTTCATCCCGAAGATGCCGAAAAATTGCAGGTTATCGACGGCGACTTGGTCGAAATCCAGAGTCGGCGTGGAAGCATCAAGTCGCGGGTGCAGTTGACCGATAGAATTGGTAAGGGTGTAGTTTTCATTCCATTCCACTTTGTCGAGAGTGCTGCTAATGTTCTCACAAACGCGGCATTAGATCCTATTGCCAAGATTCCGGAGTACAAGGTGTGTGCCGTTAGCGTCCGGAAAGCAGCCTGACGGGTTGAGCTTGGGTAGGTGGTGTTAATAGACAGCAGGCTTCTGGACTTCCCGGTTCAGATTCCTGCTGTTTTGATTTTCGGGGCGGTTTAGTCTTGGAGCGGCGAAACTTAAGGGATCTCCTCAAAAATCTGATCCTTATCGGCCCTTTTTGGCGATTGCATCTCGGGCAAGCTGATCCGCTCTTTCGTTTTCAGGATGACCCGCATGCCCCTTTATCCAGTGCCATGCGATGGAGTGTTTTTGCGATGCCACGTCAAGAGCTTCCCATAAATCTTTGTTTTTCACGGATGACTTGCTGCTGGTCTTCCATCCATTTTTCTTCCATTTGTGTATCCAGCTGGTGATCCCGTCTTTAAGATAGCGGGAGTCGGTGTAGATATCGAGCTGACAGGATTCCTTCAATGCTCTCAGTCCTTCAACCACGGCGGTGAGCTCCATACGGTTATTGGTGGTGGCAGGTGAGTAACCGGACAGTTCCTTTTCCACGGTTTTATAACGCAGGATGGTTCCCCATCCACCCGGACCGGGATTTCCGGAGCAGGCACCATCGGTAAACATTTCGACTTTTTTCATTGTAATCAATCAGGAAAAGGGCGACAGTCTTTTGCGAATGTATCTCTCGATTGCCGTCGAGTTACACTTTGTAAGTACCTCGGACAAGCTTTCCAAGGGAATTTCAGCTCGAGCCATGGCTTTATGTCCGCCCGCTGAGCAGTCCAGATTTTTGAATGCTCTCTTTATGGCTTTACCGGCATCCTTTCGATAACCGTCATTGCGGATGATGACGATAAGGTTCTGTTCATGGATGCCCGAAATGATGCTCCAGGAGATATCATGAACCTTGAGAAAGAATTCGGCAATGAGCACCAGAATGTCTGGTGTGGGGACTTCATCGATATGAGCAAAGATACGCTCCTTAACAACATGCTTTCTTTCGATGGCTTTCTGAAAGAATTTGAGGTCGCGCAGCGATAAATCTGATATTTCTACTTTAATTAATATGTTGTGATTGGCCAAACTGTACAGGTACCGAAATGCTTCGATGTCTTTATCTATCGTGTGGCGTTCAAAGTTGCGAGTATCGGTTTTTATCCCATATAGCAGCGCCGTAGCTATGGATTGAGAAGGCTTGATCTGGGCAGCTTTCAAGTATTCGGTCAGCATTGTTGCGGTCGCACCGTAGTCGGGACGAATGTCTACGAATGGTGCTTCCGCAGATGGGGTTAGGGGATGATGATCGATGATGACCGAGTAGTCGAACTGAGAGAAGACTTCATTATGGTTGGGCTGACCGTCAACAATCACGTACTTGGTCGTAATGCTCTTGAATTCCTCGATGTTATTCTTGTCAAGCACTGTCAAAGGGACCCTTAGCAATCTTATCAAGGTGAGATTATTAAGCCTTTTAATCGGGCGAATGAGCCCGATGGTCGTCGATTGCACTTTATGCCAGAGCAATCGCTTGACACCGAGGGCGGCACTGATGGAATCTGGATCCGGATCGATGGTAATCAAGACCTGATCTTTGGAAGTAAACTGCGAATAGAGGTTCTTGAGCGCCTCCTTGGGAGAACGCCTTTTGATTGTACCTTTTGCTGTGAGGGGCGACTCTTTCTTCTTCATAATTTTGAGTTGAGATGGATCGAGCAGGGATTTTAGTAACAAAAAAAGGGTGGCTGGAACCACCCCTTATTGTCAGTGGAGCGGGAAACGGGATTTGAACCCGCGACTTCAACCTTGGCAAGGTTGCACTCTACCGCTGAGTTATTCCCGCTCAGTTGCGAAATGATATGTAGTCAAAAACGCCTTGCTAGTCAAGCAAAAAGTTTCGCCTTTCAGAAATTAACGTCTGATAATATGTATTATGTAAACTACAATGGAGTAGAGTCCAATTATGACTCGGGAGGCAATTTCATGATGAACCTCGACGTCAAAGAATCAGTAAAGAACAAATATCATACCGGCATTTTTTATCACCCAAGTTTCAGTCGCCGGAGCTACCTGACGCAGGGTTCCCGCCTGGAGCATTTCCCTCATGCTTTAAACCATTATCTTGATGATTTCCACTATCATCTGTATGAATCTCCGGCTGTAGACGAGGAACTGATCCTCAAAGTCCATACTGCAGAGTTGCTGCGTCAGGTCAAGCTGGACCCGTTGTGTTCAACCGGCTGGCATTCGGTTGGAGGTGTGGTACTTGGGGCTGAAAAAGTGATTCAAAGAGAGATTCGTAATGCTTTTGCATTTATTGGTGCCGGTGGACACCACTCGGGCCGCAACTTTTTTGGCGGTTATTGCTGTTTTAACGATGTGGTGATCGCGATTCATGTACTGCGTGAACGCTACGGGATAAAAAGATTTGCGATTTTGGACACAGACGCCCACCACGGAGATGGGACGCGCGATTTGCTCGGAAACGATGCGGATGTTCTACATGTATGCTTATGCTCTTCCGGCTACGAATCCGCTGATGGCACCAAAGTCGATGTGCCTGTCCCCAGCCGATTTCGATGGTTTTCAACTGCTCCCGTTTCAGATGAGGATGACATCGATGCCCTTTACGCCATGACGGCAGCTGAAGCCTTCCAGCCTCGTGTGCAAGCTTTCAGGCCGGAAATGCTTTTTTGGTATTTTGGTTTTGATACACACCAGGGGGATTATGGTGACTTGGGGTTGAGCGTCAACGCCTACACGGCAATCGGTCGAATGATGCGAAGTCTTGCTGATGAAGTTTGCTTCGGTCGGCTTGAGGTCGTTTTGGGCGGTGGATCCAGAAGCGACATCGCTCGCATGGTAATTCCGCCGATCATTAATGTTTTGGGGCCTTTCCAGGCCAGTTAAATTATTGCTTCAACCCCGTCGATTAATCTTGTAATTTGCTTCAAGATATTTTATTAGTATAAACGATATCTTAAGACTAATTCCGAGGTTTAAATATGGCTCGATACTTGCCAAAAACTCTTGCGAAAACAATTTCTTACATTGCTTATCACGCCCCTGCGGAATATGGACTTTTCTGGGATCCCAACGGAACTATGCCGTGGAAAGAGTTCTATTGGGCTTTACAGGAAGATCCAAACCTGCGTTTCGTGCGGCAGAGCCATGTCCAGGAACTGAATTATTTGCAGATAGCACTTCCTTTTACCATTGAGGATAATCTTTTGCGTTTGCAAAGTCAGTTTCCTGTTCCGCCCTACCCTGTCGCAGAGGATGTTCCGAATAGACTTTTCTACGCATGTAGTCGAAGGCATTTTTCATTTGCGTCGAAACATGGACTGTTTTCAACGGGCCGTCCCTTTTTGGCGGCCTGTGCGGACAAAGATCTGGCCTTAAGGACTGGCAGCCGACGCAATCCCCAGCCTTTTCTTGTTGAAATTTTTGCTGGACCGGCCAAAAATGATGGCATCGTTTTTCGCAGTGCGGGCTCAGAACTCTACCTGTTTGAGTCTATTCCAACCGAATACCTGCAATTTCCTCCTGTCCGCGAGGAGGAGTCGCTCAGGTTGGCCGGCAAAAAGAAACAAAAGCTCTTGCCCAAAACGCCACGCGATCCTTCGCCAGGTTCGTTTGTAGTCAGCATCGATCATTTTCAGCAGACATTAGGAGAAAAGGTAGGTAGAGCGGGAACCCAAACAAGTAAAAGGGACAAAAAAGGACCTGAGTGGAAACGCGAAGCGCGGAAAGGCAAGGACCGCTGGAAAAGAAGTGTATGAGTCGCTTTTAAGAGATGCAAGCCGGCAGTGCTGGAGAGCTTAGCCGGGGGCCCCTCCGAAGTAGGCAGCTTGCACTTCGGGATTAGACATCAAACTGCCGGAATCATCTTCCAGAACGATATTGCCAACTTCCATGACGTATCCCCGGTTAGCCAACTTGAGGGCCGCTCGGGCGTTTTGCTCCACTAGCACCATGGTCACTCCAGAGTCGTTGATTTCTCTCAGGGTTTGAAAGATCATTTTCACCAAAAGCGGAGCGAGACCGAGACTTGGTTCATCTAAAAGCAAAATTTTGGGTTGGCTCATCAAGGCGCGGCCGATTGCCAGCATCTGCTGCTCCCCGCCGCTAAGAGTTCCAGAAAGCTGATTGCGTCTTTCAGCGAGAACGGGAAGCAATTCATAAATCCATTCCCTGGTTTTTTTTATCTGTGCCGAATCTCTGCATGTATATGCGCCGAGTCCCAAATTTTCCTGAACAGTGAGAGTGCCAAACATGCGCCGGCCTTCCGGGACTTGGGCGATCCCCTGCTGTACAACTCTGTGTGCAGGAAGCTTATGCAAGGGATTTTTGTCAAAATAGATGGCCCCGCCCGAGGCTTTCACCAAGCCGCTGATAGCTAACAGTGTCGTTGACTTGCCAGCGCCATTTGCTCCCAAAATAGTAACTATCTCCCCTTCCCGCACCTTCAGATTAATCCCATGGAGAACCTCGATGTTACCGTACTTGACCTTAAGATCGACAATCTCTAGAAGCATCTATTCCTCATCCTCAGTGCCCAGATAAGCTTCGATAACCCGAGGATCTTGTTTGATTTCCTCTGGAGATCCTTCGGCGATCTTTGAGCCATATTCCAGAACAACTATGTTTTCACAAACACGCATTACCAGGCTCATGTCGTGTTCTATCAGCAATATGGTGATGCCATTTGCTCGCATCTTCTGTATGAGAGAAACTAATGAAGAAGTCTCCTGTTCATTCATGCCGCCCGCCGGTTCGTCTAGGATCAACAATCTTGGTTCGGTGGCAAGGGCCCTTGCAATCTCCAACAAACGCTGATTTCCGTAGGAGAGATTTTTGGCGAGTTGTTTGACTTGTTCTCGCAGTCCTACAAATTCGAGGTACTGGAGCACCCGGGCAAGCGCGGAACGTTCCTCTCTGCGCTGTCCGGGGGTATGGAAGAGCGAGGAGAGTACCCCCGATTTCATGCGGCAATGACGACCGGATAATACGTTTTCGAGCACCGATAGATTTTGGAACAAGCGAATGGTCTGAAAGGTTCGGGCGATTCCTAATGTGATAGTACGATGCGTAGGCAGTCGAGAAATAGGCTGTTGATCAAACAGGATTTCTCCCTGGTCTGCCCTGTAAATACCCGTGATCAAATTGAAAACTGTAGTTTTTCCAGCACCGTTCGGTCCAATTAAACCAACGATCTGGCCTGCCTCAACGTCAAAAGAAACGTTATTGACAGCGGTCAGACCTCCAAAACTCTTGGTCAAACGCTTTATGGAAAGGAGACTCATGAACTCCCCTCCCCTGCACCCACTTTAGTGAGGTCGTAAGTGCGAGGCCGACTTGGAAGGAGGCCCTGGGTACGAAAAATCATCATGACGACCATAGCTGCACCAAAGATCAACATCCGTGCGTTGGCGAATTCGCGAAAAATTTCTGGTAATCCTATGATCAGAAATGCGCCCAGCAAAACACCGGGGATGCTGCCGGAGCCTCCTAAAATGACGATTGTAAACATCAACACGGATTCCCAAAAACTGTACGACTCGGGTGAAATAATCGTCATTTTTGCAGCGTAGATGTTGCCGACCATGCCTGCCCACGCCGCCCCCACTACAAAGCAGGCCAGTTTATAGTGTGCGATATTTATTCCGCTTCCTTCAGCCGCCACTTCGTCTTCGCGAAGGTAATTAAGGGCGCGACCGAAACGGGAATATTCCAGTAAATGAAACAAGAAGATGGTTATGCCGGCGAAAATCCAAATGAGATAAAAGAACTGATAGGGAGATCGGATCGTTAAGCCAAACAGTGTTGGTCGATCGATGCCGAAAATGCCGTTTGCCCCGCCAGTGATTCCGAATACGTTGTTAATCAGAGCGATGCGGACGATTTCTCCCACCCCTATGGTGACGATGCATAAATAATCGCCGCGTAGGTGTATGATGGGGCGTGCAACAATCAATGCGAATAAGCCTGCTGTAAAGGCACAAAGAGGCAAAAGCCATAATACCGGGATGCCGAAGCTTGTGTTCATGATCGCTGCGGTATAAGCACCTATTGCATAAAATGCTGCATGGCCGAGGTTAAAGAGTCCGGCGTGGCCAACGATAATGTTCAAGCTCAATGCCAAAATAGCATAAATACCGATACTGTTCAGAACGTCGACCCAGTAGGCATTGAGAAAGGCGGGGACTATTGCCAGGACAATTGCGACAGCGATGTAAATTGCGTTTCTGCGCTCAATCATACCTTCTCTGCAACCCGTTCACCCAAAAGGCCTGTCGGCCGAAAGATGAGTATTAGGATCAGCACACAAAACGCGATGGCGTCTTTCCATGCGATGGAAATATATGCGGCTCCCATAGCTTCGATAACCCCCAGAAGTATACCCCCGACCATGGCCCCCGGTATATTTCCAATACCTCCCAAAATTGCCGCCGTGAAAGCTTTTAACCCATATACCCAGCCCATGGTAAAATTGATCTGACCATAGTAGAGACCGACCATCAATCCGGCCAGGCCTCCCATGGCTGGACCGAGCAAAAAAACCATAAGAATGACGCGGTTTACGTCGATTCCCATTAAGCGTGCCGCCCCCTGATCAATGGCGGCCGCCCGAATTGCAGTGCCAACCTTGGTTTTTTGTATAAAAAAGTAAAGGGCGCCCATCATCACAATTGAGGCCAGCAAAATTAGAATGCGAATCAGAGGGACATAGAGGCCAAAAATATTAATGGCCGTTTTTGGCAAAATATTTTGTGGATAGACCTGAAAGCGTGCACCGTATATCAACATCACTGTGTTTTGAAAAAAGATTGAAGCTCCCAGGGCCGAGACGACCGCAGACAGCCTTGGAGACTCTCGCAAGGGACGATAAGCCAGTCTGTCGAGCAGCGCACCTATCACTGCCACCAACCCCATGACCATGATGGCCAACACAGACACGCCCAGGAAAGGGCCTATATGTTCCGTAAGGGCCATCGACGTCAGAAGAGTCAGACCCAGGTATGCGCCGATGGTGAATAGATCACCATGAGCAAAGTTAATCAATTTAAGCACACCATAGACCATGGTGTAACCCAGGGCTATCAAGGCATAAATGGCCCCGACTGCCAGCCCATTGGTCAGTTGTTGGAAGAATAGTTCCATTAATCGATATTCGCTGAAAAGAGGGTAAAAAAAAGATCAGCACATGAGATTTCCCACGTGCTGATCAGGAAAGGATCATTAGGGCATCAGTATGAACTGCCCTTGTTCATTTACTTTATAGACTCGGTAGACTTCGCCTACGCGGTCGCCCTTATCATTGAAGGAGATCTTGCCGGTCAGTCCGGGAAAATCTTTGATGTCATTGTGGAGATAGTTTGCCACCTTATCCGGGTCTGTGGATTTCGTTTCCGCAATGGCGTGAGTCAGAACGCGGAACCCATCCCCAGCAAGGACTGCGTAAATGGAACTGGGAGGATTGCCGTACTTCTTCGTAAAAGCCTCCAGAAATTGTTTGGCTTCTTCAGATGGCAGGTCTTTTGGCAGTGGAGCGCTCAGAAAGTAGAAGCCGGCAGCGGCATCCTTCCCGGCAATTTTAACCAGATCAGGATTATTTGTGGCATCGCCCCCAATAAAGGGTACATCCCAATTCATTTCTTTCTTTTGGCGGAGAATCAGTCCCGCTTCCGGATAGTAACCGGTGAAGAAAACCACATCGGGGTTGAAGGCCTTCATTTTGGTTAAAATGGCGGTGTAGTCTCTTTCACCTGGTACTATGGCTTCAAAGAAAACGATCTCAACGTCTTTGTTGGCGTCGAGAATGCCTCTTGCTTCATCGGCGAGACCCTTTGCATAGGTGGTATTGTCGTGCACAATGGCAACTCGCTTAAATTTCATTTTCTCGATGGTCTGTGCGCCGACTTTTGCCTGTTCATCGTCTCTGGGGCAGGTTCTGAAGAAATATTTCAAACCTTTCTCGGTCAGACGGATAGCAGTTGAACCGTTGGCAATCTGAATGATCTTGGCCTCATCGTAAATATTTTGAGTGGCTTCTGTGACGGAGGAGCCGTACGTGCCTATCACACCAACAATACCTTGCGTACCTAAGCGCTGAGCTGCCAGAGCAGCTGTCCTGGGATCGCCTCCATCGTCTTCGCTCACAACAACGACTTGCTGGCCAAGCAGACCACCTTTGGCATTTAGATCTTCAGCCAAAAGATCCAAAACCTGTTTCATTTCCTGCCCTTCACTAGCCCACGAACCGGTCATCGGTCCCATGAGACCAACTTTTACAGGCTCAGCCGCATATGCGGCACCAAACATTAGAGCCACTGCTAGAGCAACAAAAAACAGCTTCTTCATACGACCCTCCTTCATCAAAAAAGAGATAACAGTAAAACAGCCAATTTGCCTCTAAAGTATACCACTTAAATGCTTTGAAGTGTGCGGAAAATATCAGAGAACAGATTCTCTGTCAACTTGGGTGTAAACCCGACTGCTGCGAGGAGATGGTGCGGATTCCCTCGCGTCTGAAATAGATTTAGTCCCGGCAACTGGCTGACAAAGCCTCATGTATGCTCTGCAAAAGGTCATCCACACTTGAAGGCAGGGAACTTTTTAAACTGCACTCCTCCTCGGCTGCAAATCGATAAAAAGCAAGATGCCGCCTCGTCTTATTCCCTGCACATGGCGAAGTTAGGTGGCAAAACCGTTCCCCACACCCTGCAGCAAGTTGTCCGAATTTGGTGCCATTCGCTGTCGTCTATCACAAATGGAGTGGCAAGTCTTCCTCTTCTCCAAGTTTTTTTAAAATCCGATATTCACCCTCTTCATGAAGTGTGTATTTTTCGTTTCCGAGCTCAAATTCGTTCTGATACGCGTAAGGAAGATTATAGTCTTCCGCTGCCGACATCGTCTCGAGAAGGAAAGAAAGGACGTGACCGTATCTTTCCAGTGAGCGTAAAAGATCTTTGGATTCGATGCGAATTTCCTTTACGGCAAAAAGGTCCCTGAGGCCTTCCGTTTCAAAAGAATTTCTTTTTTTATCCCATACCAGATGGATCATTTCATAGGGCTTTTGGTTGTTTTGGATCTGCAGAAGTATGATCCTATCTTCGGATTCAGAATTTTTACTCATGAATACTCCTCAAGGTTTCCTGCCGCGTTTTCTGCTCGACTGGTCTTCGCCTAAACAAGAGATCCGGAAACAACATTCTGTTTGATCGCACAAGCCACCAACCGCGGTGCCGTAACAGTCAAAATAACCTTCTTTTCTTTGAATTTCTCGGATTAAATCAATCTTTGTCTTGCCGAATGAGTTAATTCCCAACTCTCTAGCCTTAGCGCGAACTTCCTGCATTTTCATCGAAAGTACCCCCTTATGCTTTGCACATTGGAATTTTGCCTGCAATAAATCCTTGTTTTTCTAGCGTAAGCTTACACCACTTGACCACTGGTCCAATTTTATTTTCAGGATAGGACCGTTTTTTCCGTCCGTTACCTGGTAAGGAATCGTTCCAGTGATATTTTGCAGGGAAAGGACTATCTGCCCTTGCTGAAATGCTATAATTCGACCCGACTTAACCCGCACTTCGGGCCAGGGAAAGTCTTTCCAAAAAAATCCTTTTTTTGCAGGAGCACTACTTCCGATACCCTCAACAGATTTTCCGTTTGGCGTAATTTCTCTCGGAATGTGCCATCGCCCAAGAGAATCTTTTTCCAGATACAGGACCGGTTTATCCAGAAAAAGTACCGTTGGAATAAAATAAGGCCATTTCCAAGATAATTGATAATCAAGTTCCGCCGCGTCGCATCGAAGAAAATCCTTTTGATCCGACTTCACCCCAATGGATGCCACATGCATTTGGGACGACAACGGCGACCACTCATATGACCCTATTTTTATAGTCACCGCAGCGATGTTTTCAACTCTCTTTAAAAAACCGTCTATCATTTTTTTTTGGGTCCACGGAAGATTCAGTATGAGCAGTGCAGTTAAAGGAATAAGCAATAGGCACAGGACGCCCCACCAGACCAACAAATAACGCGTGCGGTGACTTTTCTCTCTATTTTCATTCTTCCCAGGGAACAACTGCAGGTCTCCAGTGGCAGCTTTTCATCTTTACTACCATTTAGCGCATTGCTTGAGAATAAGCAAACCAAATCGGGCAGCCATGACCGGATTATGCTGCATATAAGCTCTGGACGCTTTGCAGGCTCACTTTAGTTGCCAGATTTCGATGCACGGGTGGATGATTCTGTGCTAGGATGATTATCAGTAACCTTTAGTTTGTAGTGTTGTTTGATATTGGAATCTTTTATTCGTTGGATAAGGAGGAGTAGATGAGAAACAAAGGTTTTTTAGTTGCTTTAATTTTGGTCTTTGTTCTTTCCGGCTGTGCCGGAATGAATAAGACTCAAAAAGGAGCTGCTATTGGAACTGGAGTTGGTGCTGCCACGGGTGCCGCTCTAGGAGCGGCAATCGGTGGCAGTACAGCTTCCACGTTAATAGGAGCTGGAGCCGGAGCGCTTGCTGGAGGGATCGCCGGTGGCTTGATCGGAAACTATATGGATAAGCAGGAACAAGAACTTCGCCAGGCTTTTGCAAATGTCGAAGGAGCTGCTATTCAGAGAGAACAGGATGTTTTGGCGGTTTCATTCAGGTCGGATGTTTTGTTCGACACCAACTCAGCGGTGCTGAATCCGGGAGGTTATTCCGAAATCGATCGCGTAGCCAGCGTGTTGCAGCGCTATCCTCAGACCCGCATAAGAGTAGAAGGCTTTACCGATAGCACCGGCTCTGAAAGCTATAACTTGCAGCTTTCCGAAGCGCGTGCTAATGCGGTCAAGAATGCTTTACTGGCCAGGGGTGTTGATCCTGCAAGAATACAGGCGATTGGCTTTGGAGAGGCCCAACCGATAGCATCAAATAACACCGAAGCTGGTCGTCAGCTCAACAGGCGCGTCAATATTGTAATTGTACCCGTACAAGCTTAGCGGCGCTGCTTGAGGGAACTCACAAAGAGCCGGGATTCCGTCCCGGCTCTTTCTTCTTATGAGCTATGAAGTCATAAAGCCGATCACGCTTTCAGCCGGGCACAAGCCTTTTGTTGGTTCAATTCATGGACTTGAACCAACATGCATCTCGGTAGCCTGCGATGAGCCCTTTTTAGCGGAATTGGACCACACATAGAGAGCAATGGCTGCAGCTGCTCCGGCATTAAGCGATTCGATGGAAGGATCGATTGGGATTGAGACTGCGACTTCCTTTAGGGTTTGTGGTATGCCGGATCCCTCCAAGCCTGGCAATAAACCGAACGCGGCTGGAAAGTCAAATTTCGAGATATCTCTGCCGTTCATTGACAGGGGCACCACGGGCAAGTGCGCCGGCACATCGCTCAGCGCCGGCCCTTGCAGCAGTTTGGCGCGCACAACAGCACCCCCGGAAGCCCTCAAGGCTTTGGGATGATAAGGATGGGCGCTTTCGGCAAGCAAAATGACCTGAGCCGCACCAAAAGCAACCGCGGATCGAATTAGAGCACCGACATTTTCCGGGTCTTGAAAAGGTACCAGCACCGTACAGCCTTCAGGGAAGCCCGACTGCGGCTCCCATCTTTCCATCGGCCGTACTTTGATCAACAAAAGCGGTGAATGTGTCCCAAAACTATCTATCAGTTGAAAAAGCTTCGGTGCAAGTTGATACCAAATCAGATGATCCGGAGTTTCGGCCGGCGGCGGAAATTTGTCACCATTGCTGATCCAGGCTATGCAAAGTTCAGGAAAGTCTCGCAGTATTTCCTCCACTTGCTTTGAACCGGACAATAAAGCCTGGTGCTGCTTCTTGATGCCACGGGCCGACAACAGCTTCTTCAAGCCCTTAAAGAGTTCGTTTTGTTCACTGTCGATCTGTCTTGTTGCGAGTCGTTTCATGGACTCTTCCCTTATACTGCGAGGAGGTGCATCAATTCGCTGAAAAACTACCAAACGGCGTTCGTGCGGAGTACCTGGAATCCGATATGAGATATTTTGCAGCAATCGATAGCTATCCTTAAATTGTCTCAATGCTGTCTCGATTTCCCTATCGCACTGCGGTCCCTTCATAAATATCGCCAGGCCCTCCGAAACCAAACAACCATGAATCCGATCGAGGGTGTGTTCTATGCTTCCTACTGCTCTGCTTATCGCCCCCGCCATGGGTTGTTCGAAAGAACGACTGATGCTCCTTCCGATCACATGCAGGTCGTCGAGTGCAAGTCTTTCACAAACTGTCTCCAGGAAAGCGACTCTGTTTTGACGACTTTCGGCCAGGTAGATTTCGAGGTGTGGATAAGCAATTTTCAACGGGATTCCCGGCATTCCCGGTCCGGTTCCAATGTCCAACAAAGGTGATGGAAGTTCAATCAGCTGGCCCGGGATTATGGAATCGGCGTAGAGTTTGAAGACCATATTGGTAAAATTGCGAACACGAGTCAGGTTCAATTCCGGGTTGTACGATCGAATGAGTTGGTGGTAGGACCAGATCTGCTGAAGCTGAGCGGTTGTGAGAACTATACCGCAACTCTCCAGCAAATTTGCCATCTGCTGAAGGTTGGCATTGTTCGAGTTGGATGGTCTGCCGAGATTGTTGTTTTTAGCTTGCACTGATTCAAGGCTCTCTTTAGGATCGATTAATGAGTAATATTGAAGCTTTCTTTTTTACGCCCGAATGGCCCGTTTTGTATTTAGACAATCATCTCCTCGCCTTATATAAACCAGCGGGTTTGCTAGTTCAAGGAGACGAATCAGGGGAAATTTCACTGCTCGAACTTGGTAAATCATGGCTTAAAGAACGATACGACAAACCCGGTCGAGCCTTTTTGGGGTTGGTGCATCGACTTGATAGGCCGGTTGCGGGGGTAGTTCTTTTTTGTCGCACCTCGAAGGCGGCAGGTAGGATAAGCGAGCAGTTTCGATTGGGAACCATAGTCAAGAAGTATCTCGCTATTGTGGAAGGTCGGCTATCGGAATATCAAGGGCGCTTGACCAATTTTATCGAAAAAAATGCTAAAAATAGTAAGATCGTATCGCTACCGGGCAAGACAAGTAAGAGAGCGACACTTTCGTATCGGGTGCTCGATACGATTGGATCCGTCAGTCTCCTGGAAGTTTACCTTGAAACGGGTAGGAAACACCAAATTAGACTGCAGCTTTCAAATTTAGGACATCCCGTGCTTGGAGATAAAAGATACGGATCTTCTGCAACCTTTGCTCAGAGACAAATTGCTCTTTTCGCGAAGGAGCTGACTATCAGGCATCCAATCCGAAAAGTGGAAGTTACCATCGAGGCCCCCCTGCCGAAAGGTTGGCCGTGGACTGCATCGCATGTAATCGAGCCGGCACCTCCCTGGAGCTGGGATGAACTTCATCGGCTGCTCAGCAATTGCCCGGCCCTTGTTCATTTGGCCGGTTTGTGAAAGAATTGTCCCTGGTTTTTCGCTCTTGCATCTGTGCGGGAAAGGTAGTTGAGGGTTCAGTGTGAACGCTCTCAGGGAGAAATAATGATAACGCATTGAATATGAAGGAGAAAATCTTATGGGAGAGTTGATGAAAGCCATCAAAGATAGGCGCAGCATTCGCAAGTACGAAGATAAGATGGTTCCCGACGACCTTTTGAATCAGGTTCTTGAAGCAGTGCAATGGGCACCATCTTGGGCCAACACTCAATGTTGGGAAATCATAGTGGTTAAGGAGCAGGCAACAAAACAGAAATTGCAGGAAACGATGGGCAAGGGAAACCCAGCGACCAAGGCGATCGTCGATGCGCCTGTGATATTGGCTGTTTGTGGCAAGCTCAAAAATTCAGGGTATTACAAAGAGCAGGTGACGACAAAGTTTGGCGACTGGTTCATGTTTGATTTGGGACTCGCCACCCAGAACCTTTGCCTGGCTGCCCACGATCTGGGTTTGGGGACCGTTATTGTCGGGCTTTTCGATCACGACAAGGCGGCTCAAGTACTCGGGCTACCCGAAGGATATGAACTCGTCTCACTCATTCCTCTTGGTTACCCTGCAAAAATTTCTTCAGCACCCAAGAGAAGAGAAATAGGCGATTTTTCACACCCCGAAAAATTCTAATCTCATAGAAGGCCGGCGGAAAGTGGAAGCACTATCCGCCGTTCCTTGAAAAGCCGCTCATATAGAATGCCTCTCGTGTAATTCTGCGGCATTACCCCCTTTGAACTCCTCCAATACAACCACTAATGATGCCGCCCGCTTGAGTGTGGATCAGCGTGAAACTCAATTGATTCAAGCTGGTTCAAGTCTCGGCCTTCGACCAAACGTACCTTGGGACAACTCCGTTACCATAAAACAGACCGGCAATGGCTCTAACTTTGCCAACTTGAGCCCCTTGTCGAATTGCCCAACCGTTATTAGGTTGTACTATAGTGTTGAGAGTTTTTTGCTGAACGCCTACTTAGTTTACTGTTTGCCAATCAGGTAGCCCATGAGAACTTAGCCAAGAAGCCCAGCAAAGCTTGCTATAGAATGGCACTAAAGTTGCTCAAAATGAGTGGAAAGGGAGCGCATTCCCAAAGATATCAGGAAGGGGGGACTGAGATGAGGTTCTTAAGACTAATTTTGGGAATCATTTTTAGCTTGGCGGGCATCGTACAATTTGCCAACACTCCCCTGCTGGGACTGGGAATAGCTTTATTGGGGGGAGCAATGGTGCTGGATGCGTCCTTTGAGCAAAAGATATCTGGCAAAAAATAGCGAATCGAAAAGATTGATGCGCCTGGCATCATTGCTAATGCCAGGCGATAGGAGTCGCGTCTATAAGTTTTCCAACACCTTATTGAACTCATTTTCCAAATCATTCATGGCAGTGATTATTCCGGCCACCATTTTTTCCCAGTTTTCATCGGTCGCGGCCATCATTTTGTCCAGCTTTTCTTTGGCTGCTTCTTCTTTGCTCTTGAATGCGGTCACCTGCTTTTCAAATTTGGACTTCGCGTCTTCACCCATTTTGTCGGCTTTCGACTGCAATATTTCTATGCGTCGATCCAACAATTCGAGCTTGGCTTCAGCGCCCTTCAGATGAGCCACCTTTTGCTCTTGAAAATATTTTTGCAAAGTGTCCAAAGCCTTTTGTGTCTGTTCCACGACCTCTTTGCTGCTCACCGCCTTGTTCTCGGTCTTTGGAGCACAAGCTGCCAGAAAAGCCGCTAAAACGATCACAACCACCCAACCCAATCGCCTCATAATCGAATCTCCTTCCTCCTTAGCTGCAACATTTTTTCCTTCTCGCACAAAAACTCTCATCCATGCGCCGGCCGTTCGTACCAGCATTCTTGCGCCGCAATGACGATTCGGACTTTCACCGGCATTGCGTCGCTTAGACTATCGTCCATCCAGCAACGCTTCAATCCGATTTGTAACATCTCGGTCGCGGCTGAAAGCCGCTCCTACCGACAGAGGTTTCCGGATGAGAACTAGACTAGGTATAAACAGGGCGCATTCATAACCGGCCACATTGTTTTAGATACATCAAAACAGGATTTGGTACAACATTCATCTGCTTGATTCATGGAGAATGCCGGAGTTCTTTGAGCCAAGATATCCCAGAGTATAGGAATTCGCGTTTTCGGAAGAAAAAAATCCTCCCCTCCAGCCACGACGATGTATTTAAAATGGAGGCCAAACATGGTCGGCGAGAGAAGAGGATATCCGTAGTAACCCGCAAAGACTTGATGTCAAGTTCATCAAATACAATGGAGATATTATCTACCTCAACAATTCGCGAGCGATGATGAGGCGCTGAATTTCACTGGTTCCCTCGTAGATGGTCGTTACCCTTGCGTCGCGGTAGAAGCGCTCGACCGGAAAATCCTGCGTGTAGCCGTATCCACCGAGCATCTGGATAGCATCGTAACATGCTTTGTTGGCTGCTTCGGTGGCGTAAAGCTTGCCCATGGAAGCTTCTTTGGCATAGTTCTTTTTTTGGTCTTTGAGAAAAGCGGCCCGCAGCAAAAGAAGCTTTGCCGCGTCCAGCCGTGTATAGTTGTCGGCGATCATCCATTGGATTGCCTGCTGCTTGGCCAGCGGTGCATCGAATTGCACTCTTTCCTGCACATAGTTGGTTGCGAAATCCATGGCGGCCAGTCCGATTCCAAGCGCCATAGAACCGATACCAATGCGGCCTCCGGCCAACTCAGCCACGGCTATACGGTAGCCGTCGTTGAGTTTTCCCATAAGATTTTCCTTTGGAACGCGACAGTCCTCGAAAATGAGCTCGTTGGTTGAAGACCCATGCTGCCCCAACTTTTTCTCGTCTTTTCCCACCGTAAAACCGGGAAATGAAGGTTCCACCAGAAAAGCGCTTATCCCTTTGCCTTTCTTGGCTTCCTTATCGGTTACGGCCCAGACCACAAAAACACCGGCATATTCCGCACTGCTGATAAAGATCTTCTGACCGTTCAAAACCCAGCTATCTCCATCCAGCACTGCGCCGGCTCTCATGGATGCAGGGTCGGAACCGGCACTGGTTTCTGTCAGTCCGAAACTTCCAGCGTAGTATTCCCCGCTGCATAGCGGGGGAATATATTTTTGTTTAAGCTCATCACTACCAACCGACTGGATTACCTCGGCTACCATGTTGGTCACCGAAGTAGTTACAGTTGTCGAGGAACACGCCCGTCCCAGTTCGGTCATGGCCAAAGAAAAGGCAACGGCGCCGGCACCGGTTCCCCCGTACTCAGGATCTACGTTCAGTCCCATAAACCCGAGCTCGGCCAGTTTCTTCAAATTGCCCTTTAGAATTTCCCTGTTCTTCGTCTGATCCAATTCTGCCGCTACCGGTTCCAATTCGCGTTTGGCAAACTTAGCAGCTGTATCCTGAATAATACGTTGCTCTTCGGTCAGTTCAAAATTCATGATGCCCTTCCCTATTTATATTCGTAAAATCCGCGTCCTGTTTTACGTCCCAGCCAACCAGCTTCCACATATTTGCGCAGTAGAGGACAAGGTCGATACTTCGAGTCGGAGAATCCTTCAAAAAGCGTTTCCATGATGGCGAGGCACGTGTCCAGTCCAATCAGATCGGCTAAAGCGAGTGGACCCATTGGATGGTTCATGCCTAACTTCATGACGGTGTCGATGTCTTCACGAGTGCCGACCGCATGATACAGACAATACACGGCTTCGTTGATCATGGGCATAAGAATCCGGTTGGCAATAAAACCCGGGTAGTCACTGGATTCTGCAGGCGTTTTGCCAAACTTTACGGATAGGTCCCAGGTCAGTTTGAAGGTCTCATCGGAGGTAGTCAGTGCCCGGATCACTTCTACCAACTTCATGACCGGAACGGGATTCATGAAATGCATGCCGATAACCTTGTCCGGCCTCTGGGTCTGAGCTGCTATGCGGCCGATGGGAATGGATGAGGTGTTGCTGGCAAGAATTGCATCTTTGGGACAGATGCTGTCAAGGTTTTTGAAAATCTGAAATTTGATTGGTTCGTTTTCAGTTGCGGCCTCCACCACGAAATCAGCCGAAGCCATATCCGCCAGATCGACGCTGGTTTTAATGCGACCGAGGATTGCATCTTTTTCTTCAGGGCTCACTTTGCCCTTTTCTACCCCTTTAGTCAGCAAGTTTGTGATGTTTTGCAGTCCTTTTTGCACAAACTCATCTTTGATATCGTTCATGATGACCTGCAGACCGCTCATGGCAGCAACCTGAGCGATACCGTTGCCCATTTGTCCCGCCCCTACTACACCGAATGTTTTGACTTCCATCGCTCCAATCTCCTTTCACCTCGAAATCGTCATCGCTAGCGCTTGACCACCAGTGCGACCGCCTCTCCACCCCCCAAACATAAGGAAGTCAGTCCCGTCTTCTTGTCCTGGCGGATCATTTCGTGCAGCAAAGTAACCAACAACCGGCAGCCGCTCGCTCCGATGGGATGCCCAAGAGCCACACTGCCGCCGTTGACATTGACTTTCGCTGGATCGAGCTGTAATTCTTTCAACACTGAAACTGTTGATCCGCTGAAGGCCTCGTTGATTTCATATAGGTCTACCTCTCCAAGCCCTATGCCTTCCTTTTTTAGACATTTGGGAACTGCCCAAATGGGGGCCACCAGGACGTATTTCATATCGATACCGGCAGATGCTTGAGCGCCAACTGTAGCCAGGATTTTACAGCCCAACGCCTCGGCCTTATCACGTGCCATTACCACAACGGCTGCAGCGCCATCACTGATTATGGATGCATTGCCGGCGGTTGTGAGACCGTCCTTTTTGAATGCGGGCTTCATCTTCGACAGCGCCTCATAACTCGTTTCCCGAGGGCACTCATCTTTATTGAAGAGAATCGGATCACCCTTTCTCTGAGGTAGAGGGACCGGCATGATCTCATCCTGAAATTTGTTCACAGCCATGGCCGCCAATGTTCTTCGATAGGATTCCGCAGCGTAACGATCCTGATCTTCACGGGTGACGTTGTATTTTTCCGAGCAAAGCTCATTGGAAATCCCCATATGAAAGTCATTGACGATGTCCCACAGACCATCGTGCAGCATATGATCGTGCAGTACTCCGTCGCCCATGCGATATCCCGTGCGGGCCTTATCTAGATAGTGCGGGGCCATGCTCATGTTTTCCATTCCGCCTGCAACCACAACATCGGCGTCGCCAACCTGGATCGCTTGAGCCGCAAGCATCACTGCCTTCAAACCCGAGCCGCAAACCTTATTAACGGTTATGCACTCGACCTCCCAAGGCATACCAGCCTTTACTGCAGCCTGTTTGGCAGGATTTTGTCCGTAACTGCAGGGCAGCACCATACCCATGATTGCTTCATTCACTTCCTCTTTAGCGATTCCCGCACGCCGACAGGCTTCCTCTATCACCATACCGCCCAGAGTTGTAGCTCCTATACCGCTCAGAGATCCATTGAAGCTCCCCAACGGGGTGCGAACCGCACTAACAATAACCGCTTCTCTCATCGTCGCCTCCTATAACTTGAATTAATTGATCACGAGGATTTCCGCATGGATAACAGAATCTTTTAACAAAATGCTTTCTTTTTTTCAAAAAAAATGTGTTCTCATCAAACAAAATTCCAATTTAGCAAGCATCTCAGAATAACTTTTCTGAATCGATACGCAAGCCTCAAAACCTTTTATACGGTAATCAAAATCAGGTTCATCGCGGATTAACGGGAAACTGCAAAGAAATGAAACATGTCTTCATCGACAGTCTAGCGAGAAATCATTTGCCGTTGTCTTGAAGAATGGAGATTCCTTGTCCTTCGGTCTCGAAATGACAAAATCGGGTCTTCCCAATAATTCGCGATGAGTCAAAAAACATTGCTCTGCGACAGGAGTCTTGCGGCTTTTTTTGTAGGAAGGCCCCGGAGGAGAAATTTCTTGTGGCGGGATTTTTGACCCTGCAAAATTTCGATGCTCGATTTAGGCACATTGAAAAGCTTGGCCAGGAAGCTAATGCACTCCTTATTGGCTTTACCTTCAATCGGCGGGGCAGTCAGTCGAACTTTAAGCGATCCCTCGTGAACGCCTGCCAGTTCATTTTTGCTGGCTCGTGGCTGCACATAGACTCGAATAACTGTCCCTCCTTGATTTTCAATCAAAAACTGACTGGTGTCGTCGCCCATGTTTTTCTTTCCTGATGACAAAACACAACCTTCTATCATAATACTTGTTAGGGATGAAAATCCGCCTACCGCCCCTTTCCCTTGAGTAGGATGAAGAACTCGGGGTTTACGGACGGACGCCAACTACCCGAAAATGGGCCCAAGCCATTTAAAATCTTGATTCCTAACACCACGCAATTGCATCTACCTTTTTCTGCGAGATTTCCCTGGTAGTCCCTTAAACACAAATAATAACATCATTCCGCCGACAAACCCACCTACATGCGCCCACCAGGCAATACCCTGGTACTGCTCGCTGTGTGAAATGAGCGAGAATGCGCCGCTATAAAATTGAAGCAGAAACCAGAAACCGAGGAATAAATAAGCCGGAACTTCCATCAGGGTAAAGAAAAAGAAGATCGGAATCAAGGTGAGTATCCTGGCATGTGGATAGAGCAGAAAATAAGCGCCCATCACTCCGCCAATGGCCCCGCTGGCGCCGATTGTCGGAACGTTTGAAAGAGGATTTGTTATGACTTGGATGACAGCCGCGATCAGTCCGCAAAGAAGATAAAACAACAAATATTGAACGTGGCCCAATTCGCCTTCTATATTATCCCCAAAAATATACAGCACCCACATGTTGCCGATTAAATGCAGCCATCCTCCGTGTAGGAACATAGAGGAAAAAAAAGGCGGAATTTGCTCCACCAGAGCGTAGTGTCTGGCAATTTCAGCACGGGTGACCCTGGCTGGAATCAGACCGTATTCAAACAGAAATCCCTCGAGATGTCTGCCGAGTTGGAGCTCATATAGAAATATGAAAGCACAGCAAACAATTATACTATAGTTTACCCACGGAGTCCGGCGAGATGGGTTTGCGTCTCGGATGGGGATCATAGATGAAGACCTTGATGCAGGTTAGGAACGAAACCTTCAACCCTTCAAATTCGCACTGAATATATTTTAGTCAGCCATCCTATACATCTATAAGGAACCCACAGTCAATTTCTTACAGGAACCTAAATTTGGCGATTCCGTCGGATGGCTGGCCGCTCATGCCGCAAAGCACGCTATCGAGAGTGACTGCATCGTCAACAACCGGTTCCACACAGCCATTCCCGCATGTTTCTGACGGGAATTCAGCCCAGCGCCATTCCCTGGATTCCCGTAAAAAAATTGCGGGAGTGACCGCATGTGGTGCACTAAAAGGAGCTGTCTGCCCCCTTCCCTTTCCTTTGAAGCATGGTAAAATGGAAGTTTAAAGCTTCGAGCATCTTGTTTTTACGCCCGGACAGGCAATTTCGACAAATCATAGAAGGCAGAACAATTCGCGGTATGATAAAGAATATTCGAAATTTCAGCATAATTGCGCACATTGACCACGGCAAGTCGACCTTGGCGGATCGGATGATTCAGCAATCCGGATTGATCACCGAAAGAGAGTTCCGTGACCAAATCCTCGACAACATGGACATAGAAAGGGAACGCGGAATCACCATCAAGAGCAACGCCATCACTCTGCCCTACACGGCCAAAGACGGCAGGGCGTATGAGCTCAACTTGATCGATACGCCGGGCCATGTTGATTTTTCCTATGAAGTTTCTCGAGCGCTCGCATCCTGCGAGGGCGTGCTTCTTATTATCGACGCGGCTCAAGGTGTGGAAGCCCAAACTCTGGCTAATCTCTACGCGGCCATGGAACACGACCTGGTCATTATTCCGGTCATCAACAAAATTGACCTTCCTTCCGCCGATATTGAAGGATGCAAGGAACAAATCGAGTCCGAACTGGGACTCGACGCGGAAAAAGCCATCCTCTGCTCTGCCAAGCAAGGTATAGGCATTGACGATGTTCTTGAAGCCATTGTGGAGCAGATCCCGCCACCCCGCGGCAGCTCTGACAAGCCCCTCGCCGCTCTCATATTCGATGCGCGTTATGATCCATTCCGCGGCACGATCATAAGCTGTCGTGTCTTCGAAGGTTGTTTGCGGCCGGGTGATATGATTCGCTTCATGTCCAATGGCGCAGTTTATAAAGTGGAAGAAGTTGGGGTCTTTCTGTTAAACAGAGTGCCCCAAAAAGAACTTACGGCAGGATCTGTCGGCTACGTAATTTCAGGAGTCAAAACAGTCAGCGATACCAGCATCGGCGACACAATTACGCACCATCATAAGCCTGCTGCAGCGCCGCTCCCAGGCTTCAAAGAAGTTAAGCCGATGGTCTTTTCTTCCATCTATCCTATTTCCTCGGATGAATTTCAGTCCCTCACAGACGCCCTCGAGAAGTATAAACTCAATGATGCGTCGCTGATCTATCAGAAAGATTCATCAGCCGCTCTCGGGCAAGGTTTTCGCTGCGGTTTTTTGGGGTTGCTGCACCTGGAGATAGTGCAGGAAAGACTGGAGCGGGAATTCGACCAGTCGATCATCATGACGGTGCCGAGCGTCCAGTATCGTTTCACTCTGAATGACGGCCAGATCGTTACCATTGAAAATCCCCAATATTACCCCGATCCCACCAAGATCCAGAAAGGCGAAGAACCCTTCATTAAAGCCAGCATATTCATCCCCGAGCGCTATATGGGGGCAGTCATGAAGCTCTGCATGGAAAGGCGAGGAGTCAATCCGCGTTTTCAGAACTCGGTCGCCGGGCGCATTGAAGTTGTTTTCGAAATGCCCCTTGCCGAAGTGGTCTTTGACTTCTACGACAAACTTAAAACTGTCACTCAGGGCTATGGTTCTCTCGACTACGATCTTATCGGATATCGTGAAAGCGACCTGGTAAAGCTTGATATTCTGGTCAACGGTGAAAAAGTGGATGCCCTGTCCCTCATCGTTCATAGTGAGCGAGCTCGTGATTGGGGTGTCCAGGTCTGCGACCGACTCAAAGACGAGATTCCCCGGCATCAGTTCAAGATCGCCATCCAGGGCGCTATTGGGGGAAAAATCATATCGCGCTCAACCATCTCGGCTTTTCGAAAAGATGTCACCGCCAAGTGCTACGGCGGCGACATCACCCGCAAACGCAAGCTGCTTGAAAAGCAGAAGAAAGGTAAAGCGAGAATGAAAATGGTTGGCTCGGTCATGATCCCTCAGAGCGCTTTTGTAGCCGTCCTCAAAGCTGAGCCCGATTAAGACATGCAGCAGAGCAACCTAACAGAAAGCCCCGGCCTTTATGTGCATGTTCCGTTCTGTAAAACCAAGTGCCCCTATTGCGATTTTTATTCCACAACCTCGCGCTCTGCTGTCAAAGAATGGCTTTCAGCAGTGCAAAAAGAGGCGCTTTTATATGCGAAGCAGTTTGCCGATTTCAATACCCTCTATTTGGGAGGAGGCACTCCAACATCATTATCAGACTTGGAACTGACGCTTTTAATTGAAAGCCTGCGCAAGCATTTTTCTTTTTCCCGCGATACTGAAGTTACTCTGGAAGCCAATCCCGATGATATTACACATCAAAGGCTCGCCTATTTTCACGACTTGGGAATCAATCGTATCAGTCTGGGTCTTCAGTCTCTCCATGACAACGAGCTTAAATATCTCGGCCGTAGAAACAACGCCAAACAGAATCAAAGAGCCCTGCAGTATGTTCGATCCATTCCATCTCTGAACCTTGCCGTTGATTTGATCTATGCTTTTCAAGGACAGACCCGAACGAGTTGGCTAAAGACCTTGGAGACTGTTCTTGAATTCCATCCGGAGCATCTTTCCTGCTATCAATTAACCTTGGAAGAGAACACCCCTTTCGGCCGGATGGAGCGAGAAGGGCAAATCCGCCCCTTGTCTGAAGATGAACAAAGTGATTTTTTCCTGACGACCTCGGAATTTTTGGAAGCAAGCGGATATATTCACTACGAAATCTCAAACTTTGCCAGAAGCCCTGAACACTTGTCTCGACACAACACTAAGTACTGGCGACACATACCTTATCTGGGCCTCGGACCCGGCGCGCATTCTTTTCAAGCAGGAATTCGATGGTGGAACCTAAAGTCGGTGGAACTCTACTGCCAAGCCCTTGCGGGTGGCCAAACGCCAATGGCTGGAAGTGAAAGTCTTTCGCAAGAACAGCTCACGTTGGAGTCGCTTTATTTGGGATTGAGAACAAAAGACGGAATCAGTGCCAGGATTCTCGATGGCTCACATCAAGTGAAACATACCCTGGGGCAACTGCAGGCCGCCGGACTTGTGGAGCTAACTAACGGCAAAGTCATGCCAACACTAAAGGGATTCCTGGTGGCAGACAGCCTGCCGTTGATGCTGCTGGATTTAGATTAGCAGGTCCATCCGGAAACCAGCTTTTAATGAAGGTAACACAGCCTTTTCAGGCGACCCTTTAGCAGGGTTAAAGCCCTGCGCTACAGGAACTTGGGGGGTCGCGCCGGACACTGCCACTATTTTCTGCTTTCGGCAATCAATTCCGCGGTGTGCTTGACTTTTATCTTGCTTCCAAGCTTCTCCAGGCCTCCCCGCATTTGCATGATGCAGCCCGGACAATCGGTAGCTAAAATAGAGGCACCGGTGTTTGCAATATTTTGCAGTTTCTTTTCCAGGATCTCTCTCGATATTTCAGGGAACTTCATGGAATAGCTGCCGCCGAAACCGCAGCAAACACGTTCTTCATTGAGAGGTATAAACTCGTACCCCGCCTTCTGAATCAGTTTATGCGGTTCATCTTTTACGTTCATGCCGCGAGCTAAATGGCAAGGCACATGATAGGTTACCTTCTCCCCATTTCCGGCATACTGTTCGGCAGCTACGTTCAGAACATTTTCCATAAAAGAACTGAAATCAATGACTCGATCGGAAAACTGCTGCACTTTCACTGCACCCGGGCCTTTGCCTACAAGACGGGGATAAGTGTATTTGAGGTGGGAAGCGCACGACGCACACATGGTGAGAATATAATCGAATTTGGCAGGGTCTAAGGCGTTGACGTTCTGTCTGGCCGCTTCTCGTGCAGACGCGAACTCGCCCATCATCTGGACTGGTAGTCCGCAGCAGAGCTGGTCCATGGGATAGTCCAACTCTACACCGCGGCCCTTGATGGCATTGATTGCAGCGATGATCTGTTCGGGATAGACAAAGTCCTGCACGCAGCCCGAGAACAGGGCCACTCGAAAACGTGGGTTGTCGACATGCAATTTGTCTTTGATATCGCTCCACTGATCCCGAAATGGCTTGCCGGCTAGAGCGGGAAGAGCACGAAACCCGTGATCCTTCGACAGAAAATGAGGCAAATGACGGATATATCCCGCTTCATCGGCCATCGGTTTTTGCGCGAATTTGGCCGCCCGCAGCATACCGTGGAATAATTTGCGGTTCTTGAGGACCCTTGCAACCGTGGTGTCGAGGGCCGCGTGGCCCTCTTCATCCTGAATCTCAGCATAAACTTCCTTAATGATCCGTGGAAGGTCTATGCCGGCAGCACATATATCCTTGCAGCACTGACAGTTCAAACAGTTCTGCAGCAGATTTCTGGCCTTGTCCTTGCCATGGAAAAAATAGGTCAAAATCAGACCAATGGCACCGATATAGATATGGCCGTATTCGTGGCCGCCGACCATACGGTAGATGGGGCACACATTGGCGCATGCACCGCACCGCACACAGCGCAGCACCTCATGGAAGCTTGGGTCTTTCGCCAGAGTGCGCCGCCCATTGTCCAAAAAAATGATGTGGATAATCTTCTTCTGGTCGGGTGCACTTTGACATTCATTTGCGCCGGTTATCCAGGTTACATAGGAAGTGATGATTTGTCCCGTGGCACTCCTGGGCAGAACTCTTAGGATCTTGAGGGCGTCATTCAGGGTGGCGGTCAGTTTTTCAAGTCCGATCAGGGCCACGTGAACCCGCGGAAGAGTAGTCACCAGACGGGCGTTCCCCTCATTGGTGATGATCCCAATGGTGCCGCTCTCGGCAATGGCAAAGTTAGCTCCGGATATGCCCATATCAGCTTCTACATACTTCTGTCTGAGTTCACGTCGGGCTACTTTGACCAGTTTCTCAATGTCTGCGTCCTGGGGCTTGTTCGTAACCTTGGTAAAAAGGTCCGCAACCTGGCTGCGCGAAAGGTGAATGGCGGGCATCACCATATGGCTCGGTCCTTCGCGACGCAACTGAATGATCCATTCGCCAAGGTCGGTCTCTGTTACTTCCAATCCGTATTTTTCCAAATGATGATTGAGGAGGGTCTCCTCGGCGGTCATGGATTTTGATTTGACAATTTTCCGGCAATTGTTTTCTTTGGCGATTCGGGCGATGAGTTCATTGGCTTGGTGGGCTGTGAGCGCCAGGTGAACATGCACCCCGGCAGCTTCCGCATTTTGCGTGAACTCCTCCAGCAATTCTTCCAAATGCGCAATGCCGTAGTCCTTGATACGGGCTACTTCGTCGATGAGAGATTTGGAATCCATGCCATGGAAGGCGTTTTCCCGTCCCTGCGGATAGGCGACGGCAAAATTATCCAGAGCCTGACGCTGGAAATCATTGGCCAAGGCCTCCCGCACGTGCTCTCTGTATTCCCTCAGGTCTTTGGCTTCCTGCATTACTCCTTGTCCTCCCATAATATTACGTGTAATTCCAGAGGCCCGTGTACACCCAGGGCGAGGACCCGTTCAATGTCGGCCGTGCGGCTGGCGCCGGTGATAAAAGCGAGGTAATTGGGTGCCGAGCGCATCATCTCCTTCATGTCCTTCTCAAAATCGAAGGAATTCGGCCGAATAGATGATTTTCGTACGACCGCCACGTGTATTTCACTGAGCATTGTGGCCAACCGCACATCTTCGCTGCTGGAATCCAACACAATGCTCCCCGTCTCCGCTATGCCCCCAGTTGCAATGGTAAAGCCAATATCTATCCCGGCAACTTGCTTTCGAAGTCCGGATTTGATCAAGTCTATGCCGCTTTTCTCAGCGATTTGTTCGAACTGATCGAATAGTTGGTCGGACAAACCCGGTGCGGCAATGATCTTTCCTGACACCTTGAGATCACACAAATCTTCTGCCTTTTCCGAGAGCATTTCTTCACAGCCCGAGACGAGAAGCTGGCAGGCTTCTTTGTTCACACAAAGGTCGACCGTATACTCGAATGCCCGTTTGAGGCTGTCGACCTCCAAAATTTTTGCCGATACCCCCTCAGCTCTTTGTTTGAAGATGTCTATCATCTCATGCATGGCGGCCATAGCATTCGTATCCTGTTTTCTGAGTATGAACGAGCAATTCCGGGAATGATCTTATTTTAGAGATTACCTCGCTTTTACTCTCCACATCAAGGGCAATAATCCAGCTGCTTTTAAGTTTTTGGTTTGGGTGCGACAAACATTACCGGTGCGTTCGAAGTATTGATCCAGACAAAGGTCTCAAGAAAAAAGATTCGACTCGGGCCGGAGAAACAAGTAGACTTGAATTATAATAAAAGAAGGCGCCTGTTTGTTTAACTCAAACTTAATCCTGGATAAGGGCTCTCATGGAAGGCACAAAAATAGTTAAAGCAGTCAAGAAATCAGAATTCTTCAAGGACCTGAACAACAATCACATAGACTCCATCGTTGCGCTTTGTACACCCACGAGTTTTGAAACCGGAGAGTGCGTTTTCCATCAAGGCGAAAATGGAGAACACCTTTACATCATTGCCGACGGACGGGTTGCGCTCGAAAGATCGATAGACTTGGGCAACCGAAAAGGGAAAATCACCATAGATGTATTGGGCAAAGGCCGTGTGCTGGGTTGTTGGTCAACTATTCTTGGTGAACCTCACATTTTGATGTCTACAGCTGTTTGCCAAAAGCCATCCAAGATCCTTGCTTTCAAAGGTCCCGATCTGAGAAGCCTGATGTTGAGCGACAAAGAGTTGGGTTTCAACTTGATGGAAAGATTCTGCATACTGTTGCGGGAAAGAATCAAGGCCGCTTACGGTGCTATGGAAAAGTTATAGCAGCGCAACCAACCCATTCGGGGCATGTTTATGCGTATGACAAGCCGCATTTTGTTGGCCTTGGGGATTGTCGTCCTCGATACAGTGCTGTTTTTTCTTCCCATGGGAGCTTTGTTCCTGGCTTACATTCTGATTTTTAATCCAGCCTGGTTTAGAGAATTCCTGATGAGACTCGGTAACGACAAACTCTCCTCGCACCCATCCAAGTGAGCTGACGGGCAATTTGTTATGTCAATCCGCTCGCCAGCTCGTTCCCGCGCTTCAATCCTCCTGATATTGCCGGGTACTTTTGGAGCAGTCTATCCAGCCAAACCAGTGGGTGGAGCCATGAACTCCGGTCCGACCGGGTCTTTGACGCATTCAGCCAGAATCGAATCCACTGCCGACAAAACTGCAAGATCCATGGACCAGCCCATGATCTCATCTATCGGGTCCATTTGTGATGGCTTACGACCGCCCCAAATGGCTATGGGCACGCCTTTTTCGAATACCCAGCGAACCGAAAACGCCAAGATGCTTTTTTTGAAACGCTTTTTAGCCAGTTTCTCCAGTTTGCCCACAGCTTTCAAGTACTGGCTCAGTCTTGGTTCCTTGAACTTAGGGTCGACCTTTCTCAAATCGTCCCCTTCAAAACTTCGTTCCTTACTCATTTTCCCGGAAAGCAACCCTCGACACAGCGCTCCGTAGGTCATCAACGCGATATTATTGCGCTCACAGTAGGGCTTAATGTCGAATTCTATGGTCCGTTCGAAAATATTGTAAGGAGGCTGGCAAACATGTATTGGACATTCCGAACGAAACGCTTCCATCTGGTCCTGAGTAAAATTGCTTACCCCCACCGCCTTAATGGTCCCTTTATCGAGGAGTTCGCGCATTGCTTTGGCTGTCTCAGCAATGGGTCTGGTGCAATCGGGCCAATGTACGTAGTAAATGTCGATATAGTCGGTACGCAGGCGCTTGAGAGAGTCTTCGACTTCTTGCATGACTCGCTCCCTGGAGCCATTGCGGAAAACTCTTCCGTCTTTCCATTCAAGGGTGGCTTTCGTTGAAAGAAACAACTTTTCACGACTCCCGTATTCTTCAATCGCTTTCCCGACAATGTTTTCCGAGTCTCCAAAACCGTACACAGGCGCCGTATCAATTAAGTTTACACCCTTCTCCAAGGCTGCGTGAATAGTCTCTATTGACTGTTTTTCCTCGGTTCCCCCCCACATCCATCCGCCGATCGCCCAGGTGCCCAAACAAATGCGGGAAACGTGAAGATCAGTTCCCGGAATAGTTATATGCTCCATCGATTCTTTCTCCTTTCGTCTCAATCCACAATTTCGAATGATCCTCGTGTGAAAAGCCTATGCGGTCATTTCTCGATACCAGGTAAATGAAAAACAATTTCCTAGAACCTAACAATGGTGCAACCCTTAGGCAACCGCCATATTATCTTCACACCTTTGGTTCTTGACACACCGATGGAAATTGCCTGAAATGGGCAAAGGTAAAGACAGACTAGAAAAGCAAAAATAGCGGACGGCTCAACCAGGCGGCACTCACTGCTCGGTGGTGACGGAGGTCTCGATCTTGAGACGGTATTTTTCAATTTTGGACAAGAGAGTAGGCCGCGAAATGCCCAGCAGTTTTGCAGTACGGCTGCGGTTGCCTGCCGTTATCATCAGTGCTTCATTGATGAGGGCACTGGCAAATCGATCCATCAATGAATCGAACAGATTTCCTTCGGTTCCGCCGGCCAATGCCCTCCTAATCCATTGCCGCACGGCTTCATCGGAACCTTCCCCGGCACTCCTGGTTTCCCCTTTCTTTCCGTAGATTGCCTGAGAAATATCGTCCTGACAAATGGGGCAACCGCGACTGAAGATCAAGGCTTTTTGGATGGTGTTTGCGAGCTCGCGAACATTTCCGGGCCAATGGTAGCTGGTGAGAATGTTTTTGGCAATATCCGTCATACCGGGGTTGTCGATATCCATCTCTTGCGCAAAGCGAGCCAGAAAGTACTCAGCAAGAAGTGGTATATCTGCAAGGCGATCACGTAATGGCGGCAGCCACAAAGTCACTACCTTCAAGCGGTAATAGAGGTCTTCTCGGAAGCGGCCATCTGCAAGGGCGGATTCCAAATCGCGATTGGTCGCTGCAATAATCCTGACATCCACCGGGATTGGCTCGCGCCCGCCGAGACGTTCGATGCTTTTTTCCTGGAGAAGGCGAAGGATCTTTGCCTGGATGCTGAACGGCATGTCTCCGATCTCATCAAGCAGAACGGTACCGCCATTGGCCTGTTCGATTTTCCCTACACGCCGACTGATAGCTCCGGTAAATGCCCCTTTCTCGTAGCCGAACAACTCACTTTCCAACAGGGTCTCGGGAATAGCCACGCAATTGATTACCAGGAAAGGTTTTTCCGCCCGCAGACTGTGTTGATAAATTGCACGTGCCGCTAATTCCTTGCCCGTTCCCGACTCGCCGCGGATCAGCACAGTTGCATCGGTAGGAGCCACCCTTCCGATTGCCTTATAGACTTCCTGCATCGCCTTACTGCGCCCGATAATGGCGTCGGTGGTCGCCTTATGAGGTACGACATTCATCTCGACCACCGAACGCATAAAGCGACCCGCTTCAAGCGCCTGCTCGATGAGTGACAGGATGTCGGGAATGTCGAAAGGCTTTAGCACGTAGTCGAAGGCCCCCATTTTGGTCGCCTCAATTGCGGTTTCGGTAGTGCCAAAGGCCGTCATGATGATGACCGGAAGCTTGGGTTCGATCTTGCGCATGGCGGCAAACGTTTCGAGACCGTTCTTCCCCGGCAGCCTCACATCCATGATGACAAGGTCTGGGACATCCTTTTCAACACTGGCAAGACCGGTTTCTCCGCTGGGGGCGGTTCTTACGGTGTGCCCCTCGCCACTGAGAAGTTTTTCAAAACTTTGCCTCAACTGAGGATCGTCATCAACGATTAAAATTGTGCTCACAATGATACCCACTGTATTTTCTCTATTTATTCTATCTAGGCTAACCTAGTGATTGATTCTGCTTCCTTTCGCCCTTTGCCGTCATCCCGGCGAAGTACCGCAGGAACGGTATGTTCGACTTAGGATCCAGTGCTCGGGGACTTCTGGATTCAGGTTCCCCGCTTAATCCGGCCACGGCGCAGCTGCGGAGGCAAGCTTTGCCGGGGTGAAGGTAGCTGATATAGCTGTGACTTATGCAAATGAGCACCAACATCCGGAAGCTAAAAGACGCATCGCCTTGTCTTAAGGTTATCAATCGAACGGAAGAGTTATGATAAAAGTGGTGCCCTGCCCTTCCTGCGATTCAACATCCAGTTTGCCGCGGTGCTCTCCCACAATCCGATTGACAATGCTCAATCCCAATCCGGTGCCCTCTTCCTTAGTGCTGAAGAAAGGCTCGAATATTTTGTCTTTTACCGATTCCGGGATTCCGGGACCATCGTCGGTAACCTTTATAGTGAGAACTCGTCCCATCTCTTCGGTCACACGCTCCCTTTCTTCGATCACAATAGAGCCGCCATCATTCATCACCTCGCACGCGTTTACCAGCAAGTTGACAAACACTTCTTTCAACTGTTCCGGGTCGGCCGAAATCTCCGGAAGTCTTCTCGATCTTCCGAGTTCGACTTCTACTCCATACGATTCGAGCCTGTGCCTGAGCAGCTGGAGAGCCATGTCAACCGCATCCGAAGGGCTTACAGTCTGCATTTTTAGCTTTGGTGGACGCGAAAATTCCAGGAAATTCCGAACAATGGTATCAATGTGACGGATTTCCTCAGAAATGACTTCGAAGTCCTCCTTTTGGCTCATGCTGAGGCTCAATGTGCGCTCCAGAGAAAAAAGGCGCATCTTGACCGAAGTCAAAGGGTTGCGAATACTGTGGGCAACGCCTGCCGCCAACTTTCCGACCTGCGCCAACCTTTCCGACTGAAGGAGGTGCTCGTGACTCCATTTAAGTTGAGTCTGAGTCTGGTCGACGTCTTGGATCAGATCGTGCACGCGCAGACTGAGCGCCTCTATTTCATCTGAATCCAGATACTTATCGCTGGCCGGATCGGTTGCCATCGCCAGGTGCCGGATCGGTTGCAGCACCTGCTTCATCAGAATGTAGGCCAGTATCAGTCCCATCAATAATGCGCCCGGCATGGCCACAAGCGCCAGTGTGTTGATGACAGCCATCTGTGATTTCAGCTGAGCGCGGGCCTGACTGATTCTCCTCTCATGCGCCTCTTTATAAAGGTCGGTTAGATCTCTAATGGCGAAGAACTGCGGACGGATTTCTTGATGGAGAGAATAACCGGCTTCCCGCTTACCGGCTTTATAGAGGCTGACCACTTGATCCCGCATGTAGCTGTAGCGAATATATTTCGACTCGATCTGATTCAAGATATCTCGCTGAGTCTGAGTGTACGAGGTGTCTCTTGCCTTCTTCAAAAGCTCTTCAAATGCAACCCGATGCGCGTCCAGTTGATTCAGCCATTCGGTATTTCCATCCAGAAAATAGTACGTGAGCAGACCTTTTTGCATGACCAGCGCTGTTTCCAATTCCTGGGCGTTATCCAATGCTGCGACGTCTTTGTCCACTACTGAGCTGGTCAGCACTCCTATGCGATATGTCAAAAGCATGGTCACCGACCCGCCGACCAAAGTGATCAATACCAGCGCCGTCAGAATAATCAATATCTTGGCGCGCAAACTGATGTGCCTCCATTTCATCAGCTATATCCGATCCCCAAATCTCTGCATAAGATTCTCAAATATGAAAATAATCACAAAAACACTTTATAATTCAACAGCTTTGAATTCACAAGACTCTTTGCACGAAGGGAGTGGAAAGACTCGTTTTTCCGGCTCTAGTGCATGGCGGCAAAAGCCCCTGCCGATTTGTAACCGATCCCGGATACCGGGTAATGAAAGGGTCGCTGCATCCCGGCACTGATTTTCGCCGGACTGTACTGGCTAAATTACCCCTACCGCCCCAAAAGTATCTCCCAGAACCGAAGATCGAACTCCAACGATCAAAAGTTTATCAGCTTTCTTTCGTAAAATTGAACCGGCACATAACCGAATATGGCATTAAGGTGATGCAAGAAAGCATGGCTTCCTTCCTTCTGCCACAGCTCGTCTATTGAATTGTTGACTTTGATATACAGGGCTTTAAGATCCTTAAAGGAGGTTGGTTTGCCCCCGGGAGGTGACTGCTGCACATTTAACTCAATCAAATCCAGCCAGGTCTCACTGGTGCCCATGATAAAATAAGGCCAGGACTTTTGCAGGTTGGGTGACCAGTTGCGGTCGCTGGTATCTTCAATATTGGGGTTGGCAATAGTTTTTGTATTGTCGTAGCTCACACTGGTTACCATACCGGCTTTTTTTAGTTGGTTCAGCGTATCATTAGCTCTGATGTCGAAATAGATTAATCCTGCGGTCTCGGGGGAAGAGTAAAATATGAAACTGAACTGATGGCCTGCTTGATCTCGAACGGCCCTGCGGTGAAAACGCCAAAGCGCAATGTTGTGCTTATATTGCTGCAGGACCGGTGAAATCACTCTATGCGCCAACAATAAATCCATGAACCACGAGGGTTCGACTCCTTCAGGCCAGGCCATCTTGAACCGAACGTGCCACCAGCCATTTCCACTTTCCTCCTGTTGCGTTGTTTTCACTGCAGTCGGGAGCTGTGGAGACGTTTTCCCAATTGTGGCACATCCTGCAAAAAGAGAGGCGATTAACATACAAAGCATCACAAAACATCGGGATACTATCTTCTTGTCCATTTAACCTTCCAGCTCCGGTTTTGTTAATGGGGGTACTAAGTGCCGGGTTTTGCCTCCTGAGGAAGACTTACCCACACTTTACCCACCCGCAGTCCATCCATGGCGATAACCTCGAAATGAAGGCCGCAGCATTCAAATCGATCCCCTTTGGACGGTATTCGCTCGAGAAACTTCATAACAAATCCTCCCAAGGTCTCGAAATGACCACTTTCTTCATCGGGCAGCGATTTGATATCGAAGATATCTTTGAATTCATCAACGGGCACAGTCCCGTCCAGTATGCATGATCCGTCCTCTCGACAGATCACTCTTGGCTGAGTCGATCCGCCTTCTGAAATTTCTCCGATTAACGCCTGCAAGACATCGTTTAAGGATATCAGCCCCTCTATGGTGCCGTATTCATCAACTACCAGCGCCACCTGGTTTCCGGTTTTCTTAAAAAGTTCCATGACTTCAAAAACGTGGGTTGCTTCATGCACAAAAACGGGACGCTGCATGACATCTTCAAGGGACAGAGCATGGCCCGCGAGCATCCTCACCAACAAGTCTTTTACCTGCACCATACCGAGCACATTTCCCAGTCTTTTTTGACAGACAGGGAACCGAGAGTGAGGATTCTTTGCAATTTTTCGTCCTATTTTTTCTGTAGAATCCTTTATATCGAGCCAGACGACCCTTTTCCTGGGTGTCATCAAGGCACCCGCACGCCGATCGCCCAGGCGAAGGACTCGCTCCATCATCTTCTGTTCAGTCTCATGGAATACGCCCGCCGTCGTCCCCTGCTCCATGAGGACCTTAAATTCTTCTTCAGTAATCGGCGGTTCAGTAGACGGACGGACCCTCAGCAACTTGAGAACTAAGTCTGTAGAGAAGCCAAGTAGACGAATAATCGGAGTGGCGAGCAGCGCTAAGGTCCCCATCGGGTTGGCTATCAATGAAGCAATGCGTTCGGGACTGTTCAGAGCAAGTCGTTTCGGCGCGAGTTCGCCAATAACCAACGACAAATAAGTTACGCTAACTACAACCGTGCCCAGAGCGATGCTGTGAGCGTATTTACTTACATAGGGCAGATGCGAAAAAAATGAAGCCAATCGGTGAGCCACCGTTACACCGCCAAGCGCTCCGGTAAGAACGCCGACAAGAGTAATTCCGATTTGGATCGTGGACAAAAAGGAATTGGGCTCATTGGCGAGCTGCAGCGCTGCTCTCGCCTTTTTGTTTCCCTCTTCAGCCCACTGCTGAAGCCTGGCTTTGCGGGAGGATATGACAGCAATTTCGGCCATGGAGAAGAAACCATTGGCGAGGATAAGCAAAAGTATTACCAGTATTTCAAAATATTCTAAATACATAGGAGAATTTGCTCCAAAATGCGCAAGTAAAATTTGCAGCCCGAAATCTGAGCAGGGCTAAAGCCCTGCACTACTGCAAAAGTGGAAGAATGGCCTTTCCCAAATCGCTGTCACTGCAGCCAGGCTTCTGTAATGCATGTACCTTTATTATATCGTGCCTCTCTGCCTCGGGGAGAGGGCTGCAAAGTCCGATTACAGTAAGATGATCCATTTATAAACGCTCCAGGCGAGCCTGGAAAAACCGCAAGAATTTGGGTTCGTAGACCAGCCGAAGGCCGGTTGCTTTGTCCCGGTTCCAATAAACTTCTTCTATGGCTTCTGCAGTGACGTCCATATGGGCTTGAGTATAGACTCGTCGGGGGATGGTTACTCGCACCAGTTCCAGGCGTGGATATCTATGTTCGCCGGTTTTCGGGTCGCGCCCGGCCGAAAGAATTCCCCTTTCCATGGTCCGAACTCCGGCTTCGATGAAGATATCGGCTGTTAGAGCCTGAGCAGGGAATTTATCCTGTGGTATGTGAGGATAAAAGCGCTTAGCATCCAGAAATACTGCATGACCGCCAATCGGCAGCACAATGGGAATACCCCAATGCAAAAGTTTTTGACCGAGATATTCCACCTGCCCTACCCTTGCACGGATGTGGTCATCATCGACCGACTCTTCTATCCCTCGCGCCATGGCCTCCATGTCTCGTCCCGCCAGCCCTCCATAGGTATGGAGTCCTTCATACACTACCACCAGGTTGCGAGCCGCGTCGAATTTTTCGGCATCGTTCAGGGCCAGCCAGCCACCTATATTAACCAAGGTGTCCTTCTTGGCGCTCATCCAGCAACCGTCGGTATGCGAACAAAATTCGAGCAAAATATCAGCAACTTTGCTATCCGCATATCCCGGTTCCCGTTGTTGAATGAAGTAGGCGTTCTCTATGGCTCTGGTAGCGTCCAGCAAGACTGGTATCTGGTAGCGGTTGCATAGATTTCGAAGATCTCGCAGGTTCTGCATGGAGATGGGCTGCCCCCCTGCCATATTCACCGTAGCTGCCAGGCTGATGTAGGGGATGCGATCGTGACCGACCTTCTCGATTAGATTTTTCAACTTATCGAGATCGACATTTCCCTTGAAAGGATTCGTGCTTTCGGGATCGTGCGCCTCATCGATGATGACATCCACAAAAGTTCCACCTGCGAGCTCCTGGTGGGTGCGGGTGGTCGTAAAATACATATTGCCGGGGACATAGTCGCCCTGTTTGATGTATATCTTGGAAACCAAATGCTCCGCACCACGTCCCTGGTGAGTGGGAACGACATGTTTATAGCCGTAGTATTTTTGCACATTTGCTTCCAAGTAATAGAAGTTGCGACTGCCGGCGTAAGCCTCATCGCCCAGCATGAGGCCGGCCCACTGGTAGTCGCTCATCGCCGAAGTACCCGAATCCGTCAACAAATCGATATAGACATCCTTGGATCGCAGAAGAAACGTGTTGTAGCCTGCTTCACGGATACACCGTTCACGAAATTCGCGGGTGGTCCAGCGGGTCGGCTCGACCACTTTCACCTTCCAGGGCTCAGCCCATGATTTCTTGGAAATGTCACGCTTTCGAACGCGGGTATTTTCCATGCTGTCCGTCCTTTTTTGTTGGTTTTCATTATTATGAAAGAGCAGCCCGTCTCGGCTTTTTGATACCTTAAATCAGCAACTACTTCCACGCTGTCATCCCGAGGAGCCTACGGACGACGAGGAATCTGCATTGGAGCAATCCGCTAATCACCCGCATCGATGCCCGTGCAACAAACCATAAGAAATGTGGCGCACGCTGTCATTAGATTCGAGAGCTTATTTTTGCCTATACTTGGCGACTCCATCGGATCACTAATCGCTGATGTAAGGCCCATCTGTCATTTCTCGTCACGCTGCGGCGCGACTCTTCGGAATGACCGTGCGGTTAATCGCCAAATTCAGGTTTCGAATTCATCATTCGTGATGGACACGGACAAAGGTAATAATTAGAAAGCTTCTGCGGTTTAAGGGTTATTGCGGTTAGAGCGCTCCCTCCAATGTTCCTGAATTGAGGAAGATTGCGCCAACTTATGCTGTCACCATATGCGTCGACTTAAGCGAATCAACCAATGAACCGGGTGGATTGCATGTTATTGTGAAATCCGCCCTC
>Ga0210077_1000113_pt1 | contig 40708 bp, 41 predicted proteins | sample RushMan_CattailN_5_FD_185556 | JGI IMG/M metagenome (GOLD analysis project Ga0210077, IMG submission 185556) | Wetland microbial communities from San Francisco Bay, California, USA, that impact long-term carbon sequestration -... | ecosystem: Environmental > Aquatic > Marine > Wetlands ...
CACTCGAGCGCGAAGCCCTCGGCGTAGGCCGGATGCGCGTAGCGCGAGGCGCCGCGGAAGCCGATCATCGGGTTGCCCTCGCTCGGCTCGAAGGCGCGTCCGCCGAGCAGCGCGGCGTACTCGTTGCTCTTGAAATCCGACATGCGAACGATCACCGGCTTCGGGTAGAAGGCGGCGGCGATGGTGCCCACGCCCTCGGCCAGGCGCTCGATGAAGAAATCGGCCGGCGTCGCGTAGCCGCGGCACAGGCGCTCGATCTCGGCGCGCTCGCCCGCGTCGGCGACCCTGTCCGGGTGCACCAGCGCCATCGGGTGCACCTTGATCGACTCGCTGACGATGAACTCCATGCGCGCGAGCCCGATGCCGTCGTTCGGCAGGAAGCTGGTCTTGAAGGCGAGCTCGGGGTTGCCGAGGTTGATCATGATCTGCGTCACGGGACGCTCGAGCCCCGCGAGGTCGGTGCGCTGCACCTCGAACGGCACTTCGCCGCGGTAGATGCGGCCGACGTCGCCCTCGGCGCAGGACACCGTCACCTTTTCTCCGCTCTTCAGCGCGCTGGTCGCGTCGTCCGCGCCGACCACCGCCGGGATGCCGAGCTCGCGCGCGACGATCGCCGCGTGGCAGGTGCGCCCGCCGCGGTTGGTCACCACCGCGCCGGCGGTCTTCATCACCGGCTCCCAGTCCGGCGTCGTGGTGTCGGCGACCAGGATCTCGCCGGGCCGGAACTCGGCCAGATGCGCGACGTCGTCGATCACGCGCACCGCGCCGCTGACGACCTTCTCGCCCACCGCGCGGCCCGCGGCGAGCACCTCGCCCTTGCCCTTGACGGAGTAGATCTCCAGCATGCTGCCGCGCTTCTGCGAGGCCACCGTCTCGGGGCGCGCCTGCACCATGTAGAGCTGCCCGTCGTCGGCGTCCTTGGCCCACTCCATGTCCATCGGGCGCGGCTGGCCGGCCCTGGCGCTGTAGTGCTTCTCGACCTTGATCGCGTAGTCGGCCAGCGTCAGGACCTCGGCGTCGCCGATGCAGAAGCGCGCGCGCTCCGCCTCCGGGGTCGGCAGGTTGCGCGTCGTGTGGCGCGAGCCGCCCTGCGCGTAGACCATCCTGATCTTCTTGCTGCCCAGGCTGCGCCGCAGCACGGCGCGCTGCCCGGCCTCGAAGGTCGGCTTGAAGACGTAGAACTCGTCCGGGTCGACCGCGCCCTGGACCACGTTCTCGCCCAGCCCGTAGGCGCCGGTGATGAACACCACGTCGCGAAAGCCCGACTCGGTGTCCAGGCTGAACATCACCCCGCTCGCCGCCCGGTCCGAGCGCACCATCTTCATCACGCCGATCGAAAGCGCGACCTTGAAGTGGTCGAAGCCCTCGTCGATCCGGTAGTGGATCGCGCGGTCGGTGAACAGGCTGGCGAAGCAGCGCCGGCAGGCGTCCAGCAGCGCCTCGTCGCCCTGCACGTTGAGGAAGGTCTCGTGCATGCCGGCGAAGCTCACGTTCGGCAGGTCCTCCGCGGTCGCCGAGGAGCGCACCGCGACGCTGAGCCCCGCTCCGTATTCCTGCTGCAGGTTGCGATAGGCCTGCAGAATCTCGCGCCGCAGGTCCTCCGGCAGCGGCGCGCCGTAGACCAGCTCGCGCGCCTGCCTGCCGCGGCTCGCGAGGTCCTCGACGTCCTCCGCCTTCAGGCCGTTGAGGGTCTTGCGCAGCCGTGCGGCGATGCCGGCCTTCTCGAGCGTATAGCGGTAGGCCTGCGCGGTGATCGCGAAGCCGTTCGGGACCCGCACGCCCTGCGGCGTCAGCTCGCGATACATCTCCCCCAGCGAGGCATTCTTGCCCCCGACTGTCGGCACGTCGTCGATGCCGATCTCGTTGAAGAAACGGATGTAGCGGTAGCGTCCGGCCACGCCTCACCTCCCGCATGCTTTCTGGTTCACGGGCCCATTCAATACCCCGGGGCGCGCGGCGTCTTGACCTTCGTCAATCCCGCCCGGCCGGCCCGGCGGCAGGATCTCAGAATGAACGAAGAGATTCCGGCGACGCCCGGCGCCGGGCCGAAGGTCCCGGGCCCCGCCCACCCCAGCGAGCGGCGCGAGCCGCTGCCCTGGCACGAGCCCAAGCCGGCGCAGGACGACCCTCAGGCGCCGCAGCGCCTGAAGGCGATTCTCGAGAGCCCGAGCTACCGCGAAGCCGACCGCGACGTCGATTTCCTGCAGCGGGACGACACGCGCGGGCTGCGCCTGCAGCTCGACTATTTCAAGGCCGAGTCGCTGCTCGAGCAGCACGGCGTGCGCCACACGATCGTGGTGTTCGGCAGCACGCGCATCGCCGAGCCGACCGCCGCGCGGCGCCGCGTCGACGCGCTGCGGCTCGCGCTCGCCGAGGCCCCGCACGACGCGGAGAGGAAGCGCCGCCTCGCGATCGCGGAAAGGGTGCTCGCCAAGAGCCGCTATTACGAGATCGCGCAGGAGTTCGGCCGCCTCGTGGGCGCGGCGGGCGAGCGCGCCGCGGGGGCGCGCACGGTGGTGGCCACCGGCGGCGGCCCGGGAATCATGGAGGCCGCGAACCGCGGCGCCTACGACGTCGGGGCGAAGACCGTGGGCCTCAACATCACCCTGCCGCACGAGCAGTACCCCAATCCCTACGTGACGCCGGGCCTGTGCTTCCGCTTCCACTACTTCGCGCTGCGCAAGCTGCACTTCCTGCTCCGGGCGCGCGCGCTGGTCGCCTTTCCCGGCGGCTTCGGAACCTTCGACGAGCTGTTCGAGACGCTCACGCTGGTGCAGACGCGCAAGATCAGGCCGGTCCCCGTGATCCTGGTCGGCGAGGAGTACTGGCGCCGGGCGGTCGACCTCGATTTCCTGGTCGCCGAGGGCGTGATCGACGCCGAGGACCGCGAGCTGCTCTGGTTCGCCGAGACCGCGCAGGAGATCTGGGACGGCATCCTCGACTGGTACCGGCTCGCCGGCGAGCCGCTTTTTCCGGCGGCCTGACAAAGGAGAACAAGATGAAGCTCGCTTTCCACGGCGCCGACCGGGGCGTAACCGGCTCCTGCCACCTGGTCGAGTGCGCCGGCCGCCGCGTGCTGATCGACTGCGGCCTGTACCAGGGCGGGCACGAGCTGGAGGAGGAGAACGCCGCGCCGTTCGGCTTCGATCCGGCCGGCATCGACCACGTCCTGCTCACCCACGCGCACCTGGACCACTGCGGCCGCCTGCCGCTGCTGGTCAAGCGCGGCTTCCGGGGCGAGATCATCTGCACCGCGCCGACCCGCGAGCTGGCGCGCCTGGTGATGCTCGACGCCGCCCACCTGCAGGAGGAGGAAGCGCGCCACCGCGCGCGCTGGGCCGCGCGCCGCGGCAAGGAGGGCGAGGCGATCGGCCCGCTGTACTCGATCCTCGACGCGCTCAACACCCAGGACGCGTTCGGGCGCCGCGCGGCCTACGGCGAGGCGCTGCAGGTCGCGCCCGGCATCCGCGCCACCTTCCTCGACGCCGGGCACATCCTGGGCTCGGCCAGCATCCTGCTCGAGCTCGAGGAAGGCGGCAAAAAGCGCAGCGTGCTGTTCTCGGGCGATCTCGGCAACGCCGGCCGGCCGCTGCTGCGCAACCCCGCGCCGGCGCCGCACGCCGACGCGGTGGTGATGGAGACCACCTACGGCGACCGCCTGCACAAGCCGCTGCCGCCCTCGGTGGAGGAGCTGTACCAGGCCGTCGCCGACACCTTCGAGCGCGGCGGCAACGTGATCATCCCGACCTTCGCGCTCGAGCGCGCCCAGGAGCTGCTGTTCTTTCTGCGCGCCGGCATCGAGCAGCACCGCATCTCGCGCTCGATCCAGGTCTTCCTCGATTCGCCGATGGCGATCTCGGCGACCTCCATCTTCGAGCGCTACCCGGCCTTCTACGAGGCGGCCACCCGGGAGCTGTTCCGCGAGGGCCGCGACCCCTTCCAGCTCCCCGGCCTGCATTTCACCCGCGAGACGGCCGACTCGATGGCGATCAACCGCGTCGTCGGCGGCGCCGTGATCATGGCGGGCTCGGGCATGTGCACCGGCGGGAGGGTGCGCCACCACCTCAAGCACAACCTCGCGCGCGAGCACTGCAGCGTGGTGTTCGTCGGCTTCGCCGCCCAGGGCACCCTCGCGCGGCACATCATCGACGGCGCGAAGAGCGTGCGCATCTACGGCGAGGAGATCGCCGTTCGCGCGCGCATCTACACCATCAACGGCTTCTCCGCGCACGCCGACCAGGCGGAGCTCGTCGCCTGGCACGCGCAGTGCGCGCCGGCGCGCACTTTCCTGGTGCACGGCGACGAGGACTCGATGCGCGCCATCGCGCCGCGGCTCGCGAACACCCGGGTCGAGATGCCCACTCTCAATCAGCAGGTCGAACTCTGAGCTCCGCGCGGGCGCCGAATCCCTTCTTCGGCCAGAACGGCCTCGATGGCGCGGATCAGGTCCTCGACCGCGTCCGGCTTGTAGATCGTGCGGCGCACGCTGCCCGGCGAGGCGAGGCGCGGGAGCGACGCTTCGGGCAGGCCGGACAGCAGCACCACCGGCAGACCGGCGTCGATGCCGGCGACCCGCTCGGCGACCTCCAGGCCCGACAGCCGGGGCATGTTGAGGTCCGTCAGCACGACGTCGAACGCCTCCGGCGCTGCGCGCAGCGCCTCGAGCGCCTGGTTCGCATCGGTATAGCAGCGCACCTCGTAGCCGCGCCGCGCCAGGAGACGCTCCACGAGCGCGGTCAGCATGTCGTCGTCGTCGAGATAGAGCACCCGCGTCCGCCCTGGTGCATGCTCCGTCCGGTCGGCCATCTCAGAGAAAGGCCTGCGCCCAGAGCAGTCCGGCCACGGTCTTGGCGTCGGTGATCGCGCCGTCGCGGATCATCGCGACGGCCTCCTCGAAGCCGGGCGTCAGGACTTCGAGGAACTCGCCCTCATCGAGCTTCGCCTCGCGCTTTTCCAGGCCGCGCGCGAGGAACAGCTCGATCGCCTCGTCGGTATAGGCCACCGACGGGTGGATGACCCCCAGCCGGCTCCAGTGCGAGGCGACGTAGCCGGTCTCCTCCAGCAGCTCGCGGCGCGCGGTTTCCGCGTGCGGCTCGCCGGGCTCGAGCTTGCCCGCCGGCAGCTCGATCAGCTCCCGCCCGTGCGGGTAGCGGTACTGGCGCTCGAGCAGGACCCGGCCGTCGTCGAACAGCGCCACGATCGCCACCGCGCCCGGGTGGCGGACGTACTCCCGCACCCCCTCGCCGCCGTCCGGCAGCCTGATCTCGTCGCGGTACACGCGCAGCAGACGTCCGGCGAAAACCTCCTCGCCCCTCAGCTTCGTCTCCTTCAGGTCCATCTAGAGGCTGCGGATCGCGATGTAGCACAGCGCCATCAGCGACTGCGGCAGGATCCCCAGCCCGAGCACCGCGAGCCCGTTGACGGACAGCAGGACGCGCATGTCGCGCGGGCCCTCGACCGGGGCGCTGTCCTTCGGCTCGTCGAAGTACATCAGCTTGACGATGCGCAGATAGTAGAACGCGCCCACCAGCGACAGCATCACCGCCACCACCGCGAGCCAGACCTGGCCGGCCGTCACCGCGGCCGAAAGCACCGCGAGCTTGGCGTAGAAGCCCGCCGTGGGCGGGATCCCGGCGAGGGAGAACATCAGCACCAGCATGATGAAGGCGAACCAGGGGCTGCGCCGGTTGAGCCCCTTCATGTCGTCCAGCGTCTCGCATTCGAATCCGGAGCGCGAGAGGTAGAGCAGCATGCCGAAGGCGCCGAGCGACATCAGGACGTAGACGATGGTGTAGAACATCGAGGCGCTGTAGGCGACCCCGGCGGTGTAGGTGTTGCCGCCGACCATCCCCGACAGCAGGCCGAGCAGCATGAAGCCCATGTGCGCGATGGTGGAATAGGCCAGCATGCGCTTCACGTTCGTCTGCGCGATCGCGGTGATGTTGCCGACCGCCATCGACAGCACCGCCAGCACCACCAGCATCTGCTGCCAGTCGGGCGCCAGATCGAGCATGCCGTTGACCAGCAGGCGCATCGCCATCGCGAACGCCGCCAGCTTCGGGCCCGAGCCGATCACCAGCGTGACCGCGGTGGGCGCGCCCTCGTAGACGTCCGGGATCCACATGTGGAACGGCACCACGCCCAGCTTGAAGGCGATTCCCGACACCACGAACACCAGGCCGAAGACCAGCAGGTGGTGCTGCGCGGTGTTGCCCGCCAGCGCGGCGATCTGCTTCGCCACCTCCGGAATGGTGAGCGTTCCGGTCGCGCCGTAGATCATCGACATGCCGTACAGCAGCAGGCCGGAGGCGAGCGCGCCGAGCACGAAATACTTCATCGCGGCCTCGGTGGACGCCGCGGAGTCGCGGTTGAGCGCCACCATCGCGTACAGCGAGAGCGAGAGCAGCTCGAGCCCGAGGTAGAGCGTGAGGAAGCTGTTGGCGCTCATCATCACCATCATGCCGAGCAGCGCGAACAGGAGCAGCGTCAGGAACTCGCCGCGCAGCAGGCCGCGATCGTGCATGTACTGGCGCGAATACACCAGCGCCGCGGCGACCGCCGCGTAGGCGCACAGCTTGAGCAGGTGCCCCATCAGGTCCGCGACGTACAGCCCGTTGAACGCGTACTCCACCGTGACGACGCCGTGCACCGTGGTGCCCGACATCACGGCGATGGTCGCGGTCGCGCAGGCGAGCAATACCAGCAGGGCGATGATGAAGCTCACGCCCCGGGAGTCCTTGACGAAGAGATCGGCGAGCATGAGCGCGCAGGCGCCGCCCAGCAGCACCAGCTCGGGCAGCGCGATAAGGAACGGATTCAGTGCGTCGTGGGCGCTCATCTCAGGTCTTTGGCAGCGCGACGTGGTGCAGCAGCTGGGAGACCGAGCCGTGCATCACTTCGGTGAAGGGAAGCGGGTAGATGCCCATGAACAGCACCGCGGCGGCCAGCAGCGCCAGCACCAGGGCCTCGCGGCCGTTGAGGTCGGTCAGCTTGGCGACGCGGTCGTTCGCCACCGCGCCGAAGATGACGCGCTTGTACAGCCACAGGGTATACGCGGCGCCCCAGATCAGGGTGGTCGCTGCGGCGAAGGCGATCCAGAAATTGACCTTCATCGCGCCCAGGATGACCATGAACTCGCCGACGAAGCCGCTGGTCGCGGGCAGGCCGCAGTTGGCCATCGCGAACAGCATCATCAGCGAGGCGAACTTCGGCATCGTGTTCACCACCCCGCCGTAGTCGGCGATCGCCCGCGTGTGCATGCGGTCGTACATCACCCCCACGCAGAGGAACATCGCGGCCGAGACGAAGCCGTGCGAGATCATCTGCACCAGGCCGCCCTCGATGCCGATCGCGTTGAAGATGAAGAAGCCCAGCGTGACGAAGCCCATGTGGGAGATCGACGAGTAGGCGATCAGCTTCTTCATGTCGGTCTGCACCAGCGCCACCAGGCCGACGTACACGACGGCGATCAGCGACAGCGCGATCATCAGCCAGGCGAGGTCGTGCGAGGCGTCGGGCAGGATCGGCAGCGAGAATCGCACGAAGCCGTAGGCCCCCAGCTTCAGCATGATCGCGGCCAGCACCACCGAGCCGCCGGTCGGCGCCTCGACGTGGGCATCCGGCAGCCAGGTGTGGACCGGCCACATCGGCACCTTGACCGCGAAGGCGAGCAGGAAGCCGAAGAAGAGCAGGATCTGCGCCCCCAGCGGCAGCGGCAGGGCCTGCCAGTCGAGGATCTCGAAGCTGTTGCCGGACTTGCTGTACAGGTACAGCAGCGAGACCAGCAGCAGCAGCGAGCCGGCCAGGGTGTAGAGGAAGAACTTGAGCGCCGCGTAGACGCGGTTCGGCCCGCCCCAGACGCCGATGATGATGAACATCGGAATCAGGGTGGCTTCGAAGAAGACGTAGAACAGCACCCCGTCCAGCGCGGCGAAAACGCCGTTCATCAGCCCGGACAGGATCAGGAACGAGGCGTAGTACTGCGACACGCGGGTCTGCACCACCGTCCAGCCGGCGATCACCACCAGGATGGTGATGAAGCTGTTGAGCAGGACGAAAAGCACGCTGATGCCGTCCACCCCGAGGTGGTAGTTGACGTGGAAGCGCGCGATCCACGACACGTTCTGCACGAACTGCATGCCCGGGTCGTGCAGGTCGAATCCGGTATAGAGCGGAATCGTCACCGCGAACCCGAGCAGCGCGCCGATGAGCGCGATCCAGCGCTGCGCCGGCGCGTTGCGCTCGCCGCGCGCCGCGAGGACGAGCAGGCCCGCGACGATCGGGACCCATATCGCCAGCGAAAGGAGGTAGCCGTTCACGAATGTCTCTTGCCGTTATTCACGTCTTGAGGAAGAAGTAGGTCAGCAGGACGACCCCGATCAGCATCGTGAACGCATACTGATAGACATAGCCGGACTGGAACAGCCGGATGACCGACGCGAACCAGCCGACGAGCCGCGCCGAGCCGTTCACCACCGCGCCGTCGATCACCGCCTGGTCGCCGCCCTTCCACAGCCCGGTGCCGATCAGCCGCGCGCCGCGCGCGAACAGCCACTCGTAGAGCTCGTCGAAGCCGAACTTGCGGTCGACCAGCGCGTAGAGCGGGCCGAAGGCGATCGCGATCTTCTTCGGCAGGTCGGTGCGCACCAGGTAGAGGTAGCCGGCGAGCGCCGTTCCCGCGATGCCGAACCAGACCGGCGCCCCTTCCAGGCCGTGCAGCATGAAGCCCCACACGCCGTCGAACTCGCCGTGGAACTGCTGCACGATGCTGGAGCCGAAATAGCCCTCGAACACGACCGGGCCGATCAGCCAGCCGGCCGCGATCGACGGGATCGCCAGCAATACGAGCGGCAGCGTCACCACCCAGGGCGACTCGCGCAGGTGCTCGCGCGTGTGGGCGTCCATGCGGGGCTCGCCGTGGAAGGTGTAGAACACCAGCCGGAACGAATAGAGCCCGCCGAAGAACACGCCCAGCAGGAGGCAGAAGTAGGCGAAGCCGGCGCCCGCCGTGTGGGAAGCCTGCACCGCTTCCAGGATCGCGTCCTTGGAGAAAAAGCCCGCGAACGGCGGCAGACCCGCGTTGGCGATCGCGCCGATCAGCACGGTGGCATAGGTGATCGGCATGTACTTGCGCAGCCCCCCCATGCGCCGCATGTCCTGCTCGTGGTGCATCGCGATGATCACCGAGCCGGCGCCGAGGAAGAGCACCGCCTTGAAGAAGGCGTGCGTCATCAGGTGGAAGATGCCGGCCGAGTAGGCGGACGCGCCGAGCGCGACCGTCATGTAGCCGAGCTGCGACAGGGTCGAGTAGGCGATGACGCGCTTGATGTCGTACTGCGTCACCGCGACGATCGCCATGGAGAGCGCCGTGATCGCGCCGATCATCATCACCACCGAAAGCGCGGTCGGGGAGAGCTCGAACAGGGGCGACATCCGCGCCACCATGAAGATGCCTGCGGTGACCATGGTGGCGGCGTGGATCAGGGCCGAGATCGGGGTCGGGCCTTCCATCGAGTCGGGCAGCCAGACGTGGAGCGGAAACTGCGCGCTCTTGCCCATCGCCCCGATGAACAGGCAGATGCAGATCACGCTCAGCAGCAGCCAGCCGTGGCCGGGGAACAGCTCGATCGTCGTTCCGGCGAATACCGGCGCATGGGCGAACACGGTCCGGTAGTCCAGGGTCCCGAAGTGCGCCAGGATCAGCGCGATGCCGAGCAGGAAGCCGAAGTCCCCCACCCGGTTGACCAGGAAGGCCTTCAGGCTGGCGTAGATCGCGCTCGGGCGGGTGTACCAGAAGCCGATCAAGAGGTAGGAGACCAGGCCCACCGCCTCCCAGCCGAAGAACAGCTGCAGGAAGTTGTTGCTCATCACCAGCATCAGCATCGAGAAGGTGAAGAGCGAGATGTAGGAGAAGAAGCGCTGGTAGCCGGGGTCGTCCGCCATGTAGCCGACGGTGTAGATGTGCACCATCAGCGAGACGAAGGTCACCACCACCATCATCAGCGCCGTCAGCCTGTCGATCAGGAAGCCGATCTCCAGCCGCGTCGAGCCGCTGCTGAGCCAGGTATAGACCGCGCCGTGGAACTCGTGCCCCTGCAGGACGTCGAGCAGGATCACGCACGAGGCGGCGAACGACACCGCCACCGCGAGGATCGTGACCCAGTGCGCCCCGGCCCGTCCGATCGCGCGCCCGAACAGCCCGGCGATGACCGCACCCGCGAGCGGCACCAGGGGCACGATCAGATAGAGCGTCTTCATCGCGATCATTTGTCTCGCTCTCAGCCTTTCAGGGAATCCAGGTCCTCGACGTCGATCGTGTTCAGGTTGCGGAACAGGACCACCAGGATCGCCAGCCCGATCGCGGATTCGGCGGCCGCGACCGTGAGGATGAAGAACACGAACACCTGCCCGGCGAGGTTGCCGAGGAAATGGGAGAAGGCGATGAAATTCAGGTTCACCGCGAGCAGCATCAGCTCGATCGCCATCAGCAGGATGATGATGTTGCGCCGGTTGAGGAAGATGCCCACCACGCTGATCGAGAACAGCACGGCGCCGAGCACGAGATAGTGGTTCAGGGTGAGCGGCCCCATCATTCGTCCCTTTCCGGCGGCATCGAGACCAGCCGCACGCGGTCTTCCCGCCGGACTCTGACCTGCATGGAAGGATCCTGGTAGCGGCTGTCCTTGCGCTTGCGCAGGGTCAGCGCGATCGCGGCGATGATCGCGACCAGCAGGATGACCGCCGAGACCTCGAACGCGTAGGCGTACTGGGTGTAGACGACCAGGCCCAGCGCCCGGGTGTTGCTGTAGCCCGAGGCCGGCTCGGAGGCCGGCGCGGACTCGAAGATCTGGTGCGCGAGCAGCGCGATCATCTCGGCCACCATGATGCCGCCCACCACCAGCGCGAGCGGCAGGTTGCGCCAGAATCCCTCGCGCAGGCGCTCCAGGTTGATGTCGAGCATCATCACCACGAACAGGAACAGCACCATCACCGCGCCGACGTAGACCAGGACGAGCGCGATGGCGAGGAACTCGGCCCTCAGCAGCAGCCAGATCCCGGCCGCGGTGAAGAACGACAGCACCAGGAACATTGCGCTGTGCACGGGATTGCGCGCGGTGATCACGCGCAGCGCGGCCAGCACCAGGATCGTCGAAAAGACGTAGAAAAGAAATGTCTCGAACATTCGTTCTTGTTGCTTATCGGTAGGCGGCGTCGGCCGCCCGGTCCTTCGCGATCTGCTCCTCGTAGCGATCGCCGACTGCCAGCAGCATCGGCTTGGTGTAGTAGAGATCTCCGCGTTTCTCCCCGTGAAACTCGAAGATCCGGGTCTCGACGATCGCGTCCACCGGGCAGGCCTCCTCGCAGAAGCCGCAGTAGATGCACTTGATCAGGTCGATGTCGTAGCGCGTGGTGCGGCGCGTGCCGTCGGCGCGCTGCTCGGATTCGATGTGGATCGCGAGCGCCGGGCATACCGCCTCGCACAGCTTGCACGCGATGCAGCGCTCCTCGCCGTTCGGGTATCGCCGCAGCGCGTGCAGGCCGCGGAAGCGCGGGCTCTGCGGCGTCTTTTCCTCCGGGAACTGCACCGTGACCTTGCGCGCGAAGGCGTGCCGGCCGGTGAGCATCAGCCCGCGCACCAGCTCCAGCAGCAGGAAGCTCTTGAAGAATTCGACGATGCGTTTCATGTCGCGCCCTCAGCTCCAGATGTTCCAGGGCGTCTGCATCCAGATCCCGACCACCGCCAGCCACACCAGCGTCACCGGGATGAAGATCTTCCAGCCCAGGCGCATGATCTGGTCGTAGCGGTAGCGCGGGAACGTGGCGCGGAACCACAGGAACAGCGAGACGATGAAGAAAACCTTGAGCAGCAGCCAGGCGAACGGCGGCACCGCGTTGAACAGCGCCGAGTCGATCGGCGGCTGCCAGCCGCCGAAGAACATCACCGCGGTCAGCGTGCTGATCAGGATCATGTTCATGTATTCGGCGAGGAAGAACAGCGCGAAGGCCATGCCCGAGTACTCGATCATGTGCCCGGCGACGATCTCCGACTCGCCCTCCACCACGTCGAAGGGGGCGCGGTTGGTCTCCGCCACCCCGGAAACGAAGTACACGACCAGGATCGGCAGCAGCGGCAGCCAGTTCCAGGACAGGAAATTGAGCCCCATCGTGGCGAACGTGCCGCGCCCCTGCGCGTTCACGATGTCCGACAGGTTGAGGCTGCCCGAGACCATCAGCACCACCACCAGCGCGAAGCCCATCGCGATCTCGTAGGACACCATCTGCGCGGCCGAGCGCATCGCGCCGAGGAAGGCGTACTTCGAGTTCGACGCCCAGCCCGCGATGATCACGCCGTACACCCCCATCGAGGTCAGCGCCATCAGGTAGAGCAGCCCGGCGTTGATGTTGGCGAGCACCACCTCGGGCGCGAAGGGCACCACCGCCCACGCCGCCAGCGCGGGCATGATCATGAGGATCGGCCCGAGGATGAACAGGGCGCGGTCGGCGTTGGTGGGAAGGATGATTTCCTTCAGCAGCAGCTTGACGCCGTCGGCGACGGGCTGCAGCAGCCCGAACGGGCCGACGCGGTTGGGGCCGATGCGGATCTGCATCCAGCCGATCAGCTTCCTCTCCCACAGCGTGAGGTAGGCGACGCACAGCATCAGCGGGACCACGATCGCGACGATGAACGCGATGTCGGCGCCGGTGCGGTAGACGAGCGGGCCCCATTCCGAGCCGAACCAGGTCACTGAATGGTTGAGGAACCAGTCGCTCATCTAGGCGGCCTTCTCCACGGCGAGCTTCTCCAGCGTCACGCTGCCGAACATCGCCCCGAGCCCGGCGGTCGAGGGATGCGCCGCGGCCACCCGCACGCATTCGTCGGGAAGCCGCTCGTCGAGCGCGGCCGCGAGCCGCGCCTCGCCCTGCCCTTGCCGCACCAGCACCGGCTGGCCGGCGGCGACGCCGAGCTTTTCCATCAGCTTCCGGTTCATCCAGGCGCGCGGCGGCTGGGCGTCGCGCGTTTTCTGCAGCGACGGCGCCCGGCGCACCAGCGCGTCGGCGAAGTAGATCGGCACGTCGGCGATGCGCTGCAGGCCCGAAGGTCTCGTCGACGACGAGGCTTTTTCCGGAGAAATCGAATTCGAAAGGCGGGACAGGATATCGCCGCCGCCCAGGCACTCCTCGCGCACCTGCTCGCAGCTGTCGTAGCCGAAGCCCTCGACGCCGAGCAGGGTGCCGAGCACGCGCAGCACCTTCCAGGCCGGGCGCGCGTCGCCGAGCGGCTTGACCGCCGCGTGGAAGGTCTGCAGGCGGCCCTCGGTGCTGACGAAGCTGCCCGGGGTCTCGGTGAACGGCGCGATCGGCAGCAGCACGTCCGCGTAGTCCGCCGCCGCGCCCTTGAAGGCCGACAGCGCGACCACGAACTTCGCCTGGCGCAGCGCGCCCAGCGCGGCCTGCGGGTCGGCGCAATCGAGCTCGGGCTCGGCGTTCAGCAGCAGGTAGGCGCTGCGCGGCTTCGCGAGCAGCCCGGCCGCGTTGCCCCCGGCCGGCAGGCCGGCAAGATAGCCGCCGACCGAATTGGCCGCCTCGCCGAGAAAGCCGAGCTTGACGCCGAGCGCCTGCGCCGCGGCGTGGATGCGCGTCGCCGCGGGGTGCTGCTGGGCGAAGTTGCCGAGCAGCACGGCGGCGTTCTTCGCTCCGCTCAAAACATCCTTGAACTTCGAGATCTGATCGGGTATTTCCGCCGGTGCGACGATCGTCTTGCTCGCGACCGGCATCAGCCAGTCGTCGTCGACCGAATGCAGGACGTGGATCTGAGCGCCGCGCTTGGCCGCCTGGCGCAGCCGGTGCGCGATCAGCGGGTGGTCCTTGCGCAGGAACGACCCGACCACCAGCACCCGGTCGAGCCGGCCCAGCTCCGCCACCGGCATTCCCAGCCAGGGAATGCCGCCCTGGCCGTCGGCCGAGAAATCCGACTGGCGCAGGCGGAAGTCCGCCGCGCCGCCGAGCCCGCCCGCCAGGCGCCGCAGCAGGTAGAGCTCCTCGAGCGTGCTGTGGGGGGTCGCCAGCGCGCCGAGATCGCTGCCCGCCTCCTTCAGGCCGGCGACGACCGCCTCGAGCGCGCGCTCCCAGTCGGTCTCCTCCCAGCGCCCGTCGCGCTTGAGCATCGGCCGGGTGAACCTTGCGTCGCTGTCGAGCGCCTCGTAGGAATAGCGGTCCTTGTCCGACAGCCAGCATTCGTTGATCGCCTCGTCCTCGAGCGGCAGCACCCGCATGACCCGGTTCAGCTTGGTCTGCACCACCAGGTTGGAGCCGAGCCCGTCGTGCGGCGAGATCGAGCGCAGCCGGTCGAGCTCCCAGGTGCGCGCGCTGTAGCGGAACGGCTTGGAGGTGAGCGCGCCGACCGGGCACAGGTCGATCATGTTGCCCGAGAGCTCGGAGTCGACCGTCCTGCCGACGAAGGCCACGATCTCGGCATGCTCGCCGCGGCCGATCATGCCGAGCTCCATGACTCCCGCGATCTCCTGGCCGAAGCGCACGCAGCGCGTGCACTGGATGCAGCGGGTCATTTCTTCCGCCGCCACCAGCGGGCCGATGTTCTTGTGCAGCACCACGCGCTTTTCTTCCTGGTAGCGCGAGCCGCTCTTGCCGTAGCCCACCGCGAGGTCCTGCAGCTGACACTCGCCGCCCTGGTCGCAGATCGGGCAATCGAGCGGGTGGTTGATCAGCAGGAATTCCATCACCCCGTTCTGCGCCTTCTTCGCCGCGGGCGAGTGGGTCCAGACCTTCATCCCGTCGGTGGCCGGCGTGGCGCAGGCCGGCAGCGGCTTGGGCGCCTTCTCGACTTCGACCAGGCACATGCGGCAGTTGGCCGCGATGGTCAGCTTCTTGTGATAGCAGAAGTGCGGGATGTAGATGCCGAGCTTGCTGGCGCCGTCCATCACCGTGGCGCCCGCGGCCACCTCCACCTGCCTGCCGTCGACCTCGAACGTGGGCATCTCAGGCCGCCTTCGCGATCGCGGGGTCGCCGTGCGCGCCGGCGCGCCCCCACTTGGGTTCGATGACGCCCTGCACCAGGCAGCGCTTGTGCTCGATGTGGTGCACGAACTCGTCCCGGAAGTGCTTGATGAAGCTCTTCACCGGCAGCGCCGCGGCGTCGCCCAGCGCGCAGATCGTGCGCCCGGCGATGTTGTCCGAGACGTCGTCGAGCAGCGCCAGGTCCTCCATCCGCCCGCGGCCGGTCTCGATCCGGTTCACGACCCGGTACAGCCATCCGGTGCCCTCGCGGCAGGGCGTGCACTGGCCGCAGGACTCCTCGAAATAGAAGTACGACAGGCGCTCCAGCGCCCTCACCATGCAGGTCGTCTCGTCCATCACGATCACCCCGCCCGAGCCGAGCATCGAGCCCGCCTTGGCGATCGAGTCGTAGTCCATGTCGGTGGCCAGCATGATCTCGGCCGGCAGCACCGGCATCGAGGACCCGCCCGGGATCACGGCCTTGAGCTTCCTGCCGCCGCGCACCCCGCCCGCCATTTCGAGCAGCTTCGCGAACGGCGTACCGAGGCGGACCTCGTAGTTGCCGGGCTTGTTGACATGGCCAACCACGGAAAAGATCTTCGTGCCGCCGTTGTTCGGCCTGCCCAGCGCGAGGAAGGCGTCGCCGCCGTGGTTGATGATCCAGGGCACCGCGGCGAAGGTCTCGGTGTTGTTGACCGTGGTCGGCTTGCCGTAGACGCCGAAGCTGGCCGGGAACGGCGGCTTGAAGCGCGGCTGGCCCTTCTTGCCCTCGAGCGAGTCGAGCAGCGCGGTTTCCTCGCCGCAGATGTAGGCCCCGTAGCCCGGATGCGCGTGCAGCTCGAAGCTGAATTCCGAGCCGAGGATCTTCCTGCCGAGGTAGCCGGCCCGGCGCGCCTCCTCCAGCGCCTCCTCGAAGCGCTCGTACTCGGCCCAGATCTCGCCGTGGACGTAGTTGTAGCCGGTCGCGGCGCCCATCGCGTAGCCGCCGATGATCATGCCCTCGATCACCATGTGCGGGTTGTAGCGCAGCAGGTCGCGGTCCTTGCAGGTGCCCGGCTCGCCTTCGTCGGAGTTGCACACCAGGTACTTCTCCCCGGTGTACTGCTTGGGCATGAACGACCACTTCAGCCCGGTCGGAAAGCCCGCTCCGCCGCGGCCGCGCAGCGCCGACTTCTTGAGCTCGGCGATCACCTGCTCGGGCGGCGTCTTCTCGGCCAGCAGCTTCTTCAGCGCGCTGTAGCCGCCGCGCTTTTCGTAGTCGGCGAGGCGCCAGTTCGTCCCGTCGAGGCCGGTCATCAGGATCGCATCGGGTCCGTAATCGAGCATGTCAGCCTTTCTGCGCGAGCTCGTCGATCAGCGCGTCGAGCTTTTCCTTGGACATGTAGTCGCACATGCGCTTGTTGTTGACCAGTACCACCGGCGACATGGCGCAGGCCCCCATGCACTCGCCCTCGCGCAGCGTGAACTTGCCGTCCGGCGTGGTTTCGTTGAAGTCGATGCCGAGCTTCTGCTTCAGGTAGTCGGCGGCCTCGAGCGAGCCCTGCAGCCCGCAGGGAAGGCAGGTGCAGACCGTCAGCTTGTGCTTCGCGGTCGGCTCGAGGTTGTACATGTTGTAGAAGGTGGCGACCTCGTACACGGCCACCGGGGCCATGCCGAGGTAGCTCGCGACGAAATCCATCGTCTCGGTCGCGAGCCAGCCCTTCTCGTCCTGGGCGATGATCAGCGCCGCCATCACGGCGGACTGTTTCTGGTCTGGCGGATACTTGGCGATCTCGCGGTCGATTTTTTTCAGTGCGTCGGGTGAAAGCATCAGCGCGCGCTCATCTGTCGATATCGCCGAAAACGATGTCCATGGTGCTGATGATCGCCACTGCGTCGGCGAGCATGTGGCCGCTGGCCATCTCGTTCATCGCCGACAGGTGGCAGTAGGCCGGCGAGCGCAGCTTCATGCGATAGGGCTTGTTCGAGCCGTCGGAGATGAAGTACACCCCGAACTCCCCTTTCGGGTGCTCGACGCCGGCGTAGGCCTCGCCCTCGGGAACGTGCATCCCCTCGGTGAAGAGCTTGAAGTGGTGGATCAGGTCCTCCATGTTGGCCTTCATCTCGGCGCGCGGAGGCGGCGCGACCTTGTTGTTGTCGACCATCACCGGACCCGGGTTGTTGCGCAGCCAGTCGATGCACTGCCTGACGATGAGGTTCGACTGGCGCATTTCCTCGACCCGCACCAGGTAGCGGTCGTAGGTGTCGCCGTTGGTGCCGACCGCGATGTCGAAATCGAGGCGGTCGTAGACGTCGTAGGGCTGCTTCTTGCGGATGTCCCACTCGATCCCGGAGCCGCGCAGCATCGGCCCGGTGAAGCCGAGCGCGAGCGCGCGCTCGGGAGAGACCACCCCGATGCCGACCGTGCGCTGCTTCCAGATCCGGTTCTCGGTCAGCAGCGTCTCGTAGTCGTCGACGTACTTGGGGAAGCGCTCGGTGAAATCCTCGATGAAGTCGAGCAGCGATCCCTGCCGGTTGCGGTTGAGCGCCTTGAGGTCGGACTCGCTGCGGAAGCGCGAGGGCTGGTACTGCGGCATCGCGTCCGGCAGGTCGCGATAGACCCCGCCCGGGCGGAAGTAGGCCGCGTGCATGCGCGCCCCCGACACCGCCTCGTAGCAATCGAGCAGGTCCTCGCGCTCGCGGAAGCAGTACAGGAACACCGTCATCGCGCCCAGGTCGAGGCCCAGCGTGGCGAGCCCCAGCAGGTGGTTCAGGATGCGCGTGATCTCGGCGAACATGACGCGGATGTACTGCGCGCGGACCGGCACCTCGACGCCGAGCAGCTTTTCCAGCGACAGGCAGAAGGCGTGCTCGCTGCACATCATCGAGATGTAGTCGAGCCGGTCCATGTAGGGCAGCGACTGGATGTACATGCGCGACTCGGCGAGCTTCTCGGTCGCGCGGTGCAGGAGCCCGATGTGGGGGTCGGCGCGCTGCACCACCTCGCCGTCCATCTCGAGCACCAGGCGCAGCACGCCGTGCGCCGCGGGGTGCTGGGGGCCGAAGTTGACCGTGTAGTTGCGGATCTCCGGCACTAGCGCGTCTCCTCGCCGTAGTGCTCCTCGCGCACGACCCGCGGCGTGATCTCGCGCGGCTCGATCGTCACCGGCTGGTAGACGACGCGCTTCTGCTCGGGGTCGTAGCGCATCTCGACGTAGCCCGAGACCGGGAAATCCTTGCGGAACGGGTGGCCGATGAAGCCGTAGTCGGTCAGGATCCGGCGCAGGTCGGGGTGCCCCTCGAACACGATGCCGAGCAGGTCGAAGGCTTCGCGCTCGTACCAGTTCACGCTCGGCCAGACGTCGATGACCGAATCGAGCTTGGGAAAATCGTCGTCGGGACAGAACACGCGCACCCGCAGGCGCCAGTTCCTGCTCACCGACAGGAGATGCAGCACCGCGGCGAAGCGCTCGCGCTCCCAGGGCCGGGCGCCGTAGGTCGAATAGTCGACGCCGCACAGGTCGATCAGCTGCTCGAAGCGCAGCTCCGGGTGGTCCCGCAAGGCGAGCGCCACCTCGCGGTAGTCGGCCGCGCCGACTTCGAGGGTGAGCTCGCCGAGCCGCTCCACGAGCTTCGTGTCCTTGCCCTGGAGCGCGCCCTGCAGCGCGTCGTGCAGCCGTTGCAGTCGCGGGCTCATCTGGCGATGGTGTTGGTCCGTTTGATCTTGTTCTGCAGCTGCACCAGCCCGTACAGCAGCGCTTCCGCAGTGGGCGGGCATCCGGGCACGTAGATGTCGACCGGGACGACGCGGTCGCAGCCCCGCACCACCGAATAGGAGTAATGGTAGTAGCCGCCCCCGTTCGCGCAGGAGCCCATCGATACCACCCAGCGCGGCTCGGGCATCTGGTCGTAGACCTTGCGCAGCGCGGGCGCCATCTTGTTGCACAGCGTGCCCGCCACGATCATCACGTCGGACTGGCGCGGGCTCGGGCGGAACACGATGCCGAAGCGGTCGAGGTCGTAGCGCGCGGCGCCGGCGTGCATCATCTCGATCGCGCAGCACGCCAGACCGAAGGTCATCGGCCAGAGCGACCCGGTGCGGGTCCAGTTGATCAGCTTGTCCGCCGTGGTGGTGACGAAGCCCTGCTGCAGAACGCCCTCTATTCCCATTCCAGCGCTCCTTTCATCCATTCGTAGACGAACCCGACCACCAGGATGCCGAGAAACATCATCATCGCCAGAAAGCCGTACAGCCCGATCTGGTGGATCGCCACCGCCCAGGGAAACAGGAACGCGATCTCGAGGTCGAACAGGATGAACAGGATCGCGACCAGGTAGTAGCGCACGTCGAACTTCATGCGCGCGTCTTCGAAGGCCTCGAAGCCGCATTCGTAGGGGGAATTCTTCTCCGCGTCGGGGCGGTGCACCCCGAGTACCGCGCCAAGCGCCATCGGCAGCACCCCGATCGCAAGGCCGACCAGGATAAACAGCAGAACCGGAAAATACTCGCTCAGCATGTTGACCGTCATGACTCAATCGGTTGCGCGAAAGCCGGAAAGTTCCGTCTTCCGCGTACATGTGGTGCCCACGAGCAGACTCGAACTGCTACGGCTGTTTAGGCCACTAGCCCCTCAAGCTAGCGTGTCTACCAATTTCACCACGTGGGCGATGAATTCAATTTATGAATTATCCTCCAATTGGAGCCGCAACTCAGTTCGGTATTTCTTTCGCCTTCGATGATCCGCCCTGCGCCGGGGCCGCGGGCGCTGCCGGCTTGGGCTTCGCCGCGGGCTCGGGCGCCGGCAGCTCCTTCACCGTGCTCATCACGCCGCCCGAGGGGGTCGTCCGGTGGGTGGCGAAATACGACAGACTGAGACTGGAGAGAAAAAACAACGTCGCCAGTGCTGCTGTCAGCCGGGACAGGAAGTTCGCCGAGCCGGTGGCGCCGAACAGGCTGCCCGAAGATCCGCCGCCGAAAGCCGCGCCCATATCCGCGCCCTTGCCGTGCTGAATCAGCACGAGCCCGATGATCCCGAACGCGATCAGGATATGCAGCGTGATCACCAGCTTGGTCCAGAATGCAAAGTCCATCCGTTCGTCCTCTATTTTTCCGCGGCGCGGAGAATTTCCAGGAAATCCTCCGCCACCAGTGATGCGCCGCCGATCAGCCCGCCGTCGACGTCGTCCATCGAGAACAGCGCTTTCGCGTTCGCCGGCTTGACGCTCCCTCCGTAGAGGATGCGCAATTGCGCGGCGACGCCCTCGTTCCGCCCCGCGACCCGGCCGCGCAGGTACGCGTGCACTGCCTGTGCCTGCTCGGGCGTGGCGTTTCGCCCCGTCCCGATCGCCCATACCGGCTCGTAGGCCAGCACGGCCCGGGCGAGCGCGGCGTCGCCCGCCTTGTCCAGCACCGCGTCCAGCTGCCGCGCCACCGCAGCCTGCGTGTCGCCGGCGTCGCGTTCGGCCAGGGTTTCGCCCACGCACAGGATCGGCGCCAGCCCGGCGGCCTGCGCGGCGACGAATTTCGCCGCCACCTGGGCGTCGCTCTCGCCGAAGAGCTGCCTGCGCTCGGAATGGCCGACCAGCACGTAGCGGCAATCGAACTCCGCCAGCATCGCCGCCGAGACTTCCCCGGTGTAAGCGCCCTGTGAATGCTCGCTCACGTTCTGCGCCGCGCAACCGATCGAGGACCGCGCGAGCTGTACCGCGGTCTCTGCGAGGTACGGAAACGGCACGCACACCGCGCACTCGACGCCCGCAATGCCGTTCATGCCCTTGATGACGGCGTCCAGAAGCGTCCGGTTCCCCGTCCGGCTGCCGTGCATCTTCCAGTTGCCGGCGACCAGCCGAGCGCGCATTCCAGATCCGTTCAAAAAACCGTGGAATTCTACCGTGCGCAGGCATTCAGGGTCAACGAAAAACCCCGCGCGAGATCAAGGTCTTGCGCCATGTTCGGCGCGCCTGCGAAAGGCGCTGCGCCCGGCCTCGCGCGCGAGCCTCGCCCCTTGCGCGTCCATGATGCCGTACAGGCGGCTGCCGATCGAGTCCTGCGCCGGACGCAGCAGCGCGGGCAGGCGCACCGCGCGGGCGAGCGCGCGTGTCTCCATCGCGTACAGTCTCAGCATGCCGGCGAGGCGCGACTCGAACTCTTCCCGCGCGTAGCACTCGCGCAGCGCATCGCGCAGGCTGCGCCCGCGGCGCCAGGCGCCGAGTATCCGGTACGTCCCGTCGAGCAGCGCGGCGACGCGCTGTCTTCGCAGCGGCAGGATCTCGTCGTAGCGCAGCACGATCCCGATCGGGAACCTCCCCACCCGCGCGAGAAACTCGCCGTCGATGTCCCTGCCCTGCGCGAGCAGGGCATCGACCGCGTCGGCGCCGGGCGGGGCGCCCGCGGCGGCCGCTGCGCCCGCGCGCCGGATCGCCAGGCCGTCCTTGCGAACCTCCTTCGCCACGTTGCGCGCAAGCAGCGCTTCGAGCGGAGGCAGCGCCAGGCGCAAGGGCAGCGCCGCCTTCAGCGCCTGGGTCGTGCGCCGGCTGTAGGTTTCGAGCAGGCGGCGGTCCAGTTCGGCGAGAACGCGCACCCGGTCCATCGGCGCGCGCCCGCGGGCTCAGCCCGGCCGCGGCTTGACCGCGCGATGGAAGCCGAGCATGCCGTAAAGCACCGTCTTGGAGGCGACGTCGACGTAGCCGAGCTCGCGCAGCACGACCGAGAGCTCCTCGGCCGAATAGAACATCTCCAGCGCGTTGATGAAGTACTTCTTGCAGTTGAGCGCCGCCGGCCCGCTCTTGAACAGCAGCCCCGTGAATCCCAGGCACATGCGCAGGTAGGCGTAATAGGTCTTTTCGACGAAGCGGCTGCGCGGGCGCAGCATGTCGCAGTGGTGGAAATGCCCGCCCGGCTTGAGCACGCGCAGGATCTCCTGGAACACCCGCCGCACCCTCAGGTGCCGCGAGGCGAATTGCAGCGTCACGACGTCGAAGTGATTGTCCGGGAACGGCAGCTCGTGCACGTCGCCGATCGTGCTTTCGATGGTGAAGCCCCTCGCGCCCGCCCGCTGCCGCCCCACTTCCTGCATCTCGGCGCTGCGGTCGATGGCATGCACGTGCAGGCTCGGCTCGCGCTCGAGCAGCGCGATGCCGATCGCGTTGGTGCCGGCGCAGACGTCGAGCACCCGCTCCCCGGGCCTGACGTCGACGGTCGACATGAAGCTGCGCAGGAACCAGCCCCACAAGCCGAGGCTCGCGATGGTGTTCGCCCGGTCGTAGTAGGGCGCGACATCCGCGAAGACCTCGTTGAGATCGTTGGTCCAGACTTTGCGGAAGCGCTGCTCGCGCAGTTCCTCCCTCAATGCAAGCGGCGGCGGTGGCGTCATAGGTGTTGTCCCCCCTTTGCTCTTTTGGAACGATACAGCCGGCGTTAGATTAGCAACAAGTAGGCCGCCGCGGCCACGCTTGCGGCCACGGAAATGCCATAAACGACCGCGGCGACCAGGGTATCGGCGCGCACCCCCAGGTCGTAGCAGGTGATCCGCAGGCGGTGGGCGGCGCTCCAGAGCGACAGGAACACCACCCCGACGATCACGATCTTGACCAGCCAGTGCGCCGCGAAAGCGTGCATCCGCTCGTAGGCCAGCAGGTCGGCCGGGTGCCCGAGCGCGGCCAGCAGGGTGAGCAGGATCAGGACCGGGGTCAGGAACGCGGTCAGGGTGCCCCCGGCGGCGAAGGGCCCCCACACGATCGGCTTGTTCGACTTGGCCATGCTAGAAGGCTCCCGCGAGAACCAGGACCGCCAGCGACAGCAGGCCCCAGACGGCGAAGTGCGCGCCCGAAATCACCCCGTCGGCGAGGAATTCCTCGCCCCGCTGCACCGGCAGCGCCTTCGGGGTGAGCCTGAACCAGGTCACGGCGTGATAGACGGTGAACGCCAGCGCCAGCACCTGCAGCACGATGCTCGCCGGCGTCTGCAGCGCCGCGAGAAACTCGCCCCAGGCCGCGGGCCCCTGCGCCAGCCGGGCGAGCCCCCACACCAGCATCAGCGTCCAGCCGCCGATGAACAGGCAGGACAGCTCGCGCAGCAGGTAGCGCAGATAGCGCGGGTGGCGCGTCAGCCACTCCCGGCCCACCTTCCGCACGTAGGGTTTGCGGCTCATGATCTGCTCAGCCATGGCATCGTGTGCTCGAGGTACCAGTCGATCGTGCTCTTGATCTTCACCTGCTGCAGCGCCGCGGCGGGATCGACGTGCTCGGGGCAGACCTCGGAGCAGGCGCCGACGAAGGCGCACTCCCATACCCCTTCGTAGGCGGCGATCTCCTGCTGGCGCTCGGCGCGCCCGCCGTCGCGCGAATCCTGATTGTAGCGGTGGGCGAGCGAGATCGCGGCCGGACCGATGAACTTCGGGATCAGGCCGTACTCCGGGCACGCCGCGTAGCACAGCATGCAGTTGATGCAGAGCGTGAACTGCTTGTAGCGCTTGAGCTGCGCCGGCGTCTGGCGGTACTCGCCGTCCTCCAGCGCCTTGGGCTCCTTGGGGATCAGGTAGGGCTTCACCCGCTTCAGCTTGGCGACGAAGTCGTCGATCACCGTCACCAGGTCGCGCTCGACCGGGAAATGGGCCAGCGGCTCGACGCGGATGACGCCCTCGTACTCGCGCAGGAACGACTTGCAGGCGAGCCTCGGCTCGCGGTTGATCATCATGCCGCAGCTGCCGCACACCGCCATGTGGCAGGACCAGCGGTAGCTCAGCGTGGGATCGATGGTCTCCTTGACGTGGTTGAGCGCATCGAGCACCACCCACTCCTCGCGGCACGGAACGGAGTAGCGCTGGAAATGCGGCTCGAGGTCGGTCTCGGGGTTGTAACGCAGAACTTCCAGCTCGACCACGCGCTCGCTCATTCGTGGCCTCCGGAATAGTCGCGCACGCCCGGCTGCGAGCGGGTGATCACGACGTCGAGATAGTCCACCCGCGGCGCCGCCTCGCCCTGGAAATAGGCGAGCGAATGCCTGAGGTAGCGCTGATCGTCGCGCTCGGTATGGTCGAGCCGCTGGTGCGCGCCGCGCGACTCCTTGCGCTCTAGCGCGCTCACCGCGACCGCCTCGGCGCACTCGAGCATCGAGCCCAGCTCGAGCGCCTGCAGCAGGTCGGTGTTGTAGACGTTGGTCTTGTCGTGCAGCTCGATCTGCCCGTAGCGCCGGCGCAGCTCGGCCAGCTTGGCGCAGGCCTCGCCGAGGCCCTCGCCGCTGCGGTAGATGCCGGCGTTCTTCTCCAGCGTATGCATCATCTCGCGGCGCAATCCGGCGAGCGACTCGGTGCCGCTGCGCTGGAACAGCTCGCGCACCCTTGCCTGCGCGGCCTGCGCGCGCGCCTCGAGCGCCGCGTCGCTGCCCGCCCCCGCGCCGGAGGCCAGGTACTCGGCGGCGCTCAACGCCGCGCGGCGGCCGAACACCAGCAGCTCGGTGAGCGAGTTGGAGCCCAGGCGGTTGGCGCCGTTGATGCTCACGCAGGCGCACTCGCCCGCCGCGAACAGCCCCGCGAGCGGGGTCGCGGCGCGGATGTCGGTGTGGATGCCGCCCATCATGTAGTGCACCACCGGGCGCACCGGCACCGGATCGCTGACCGGGTCGACGCCCATGTAGCTGATCGACATGTCGCGCACCAGCGGCAGGCGCTCGTTGATCTTCTTCTCGCCCAGGTGGCGCATGTCGAGCAGCATGGCGTCGCCCCATTGCGTGGCGACCATGTTGCCCTTTTGCTGCTCGTGCCAGAACGCCTGGCTGACCCGGTCGCGCGGGCCCAGCTCCATCGTCTTCAGCACCGGCTTGCCGAGCGGCGTTTCCGGCCCCATGCCGTAGTCCTGCAGGAAGCGCCGGCCGTTCTTGTTGAGCAGCACCCCGCCCTCGCCGCGGCAGGCCTCGGTCAGCAGGGTGCCGGTGCTCGGCAGGCCGGTCGGGTGGTACTGCACGAACTCCATGTCCTTGAGCGGCACGCCCGCCCGGTAGGCGAGCGCCATGCCGTCGCCGGTCTTGATCGCGCCGTTGGTCGTGAACGGGAACATGCGCCCGGCCCCGCCGCCGGCGATGATCACCGCGCGGGCGCGGATCTGGCGCATCTGGCCGCTGCGCATCTCGATCGCGGTCAGGCCCTGGCAGCGGCCGTCGTCGACCAGCAGCTCGGTCGCGTAGTACTCGTCGAAGCGCTCGATCGAGGGGTACTTGAGCGAGGTCTGGAACAGCGTGTGCAGGATGTGAAAGCCCGACTTGTCGGCGGCGAACCAGGTGCGCTGCTTCTTCATCCCGCCGAAGGGACGCACCGCGACCGAGCCGTCCGCCTCGCGGCTCCACGGGCAGCCCCAGTGCTCGAGCTGGGTCAGCTCGCGCGGCGCTTCCCGCACCAGGTAATCGACCGCGTCCTGGTCGCACAGCCAGTCGCCGCCGCCCACCGTGTCGTTGAAGTGATGCTCGAGACTGTCGTCGGCCTTGACCACCCCCGCCGCGCCGCCTTCGGCCGCGCAGGTGTGGCTGCGCATCGGGTAGACCTTCGAGATCAGCGCGATCTTGAGCTTCGGATCGGCCTCGGCGAGGGCGATCGCGGCGCGCAGCCCGGCGCCGCCCGCGCCGATGATTGCCACGTCAGTCCGTACCGTCTCCATTCCCTTTGGTTCCGTGCTTCACGCCTGGCGGGACTATGCGCCGATCGCCGCCGGCATCTTTGATCTCGGTCAAGTCGCGGGAGGGGCCCCGCGGCGCTAGCGCACGACGCGGTCGATGCTCAGCTGCAGCCCGCTGGTGCCGGGCGTCACCGGCGCGCTCATGCCCTCGAGATCGCCGGGCTGCGGCAGCGCGTTGCCCGACTTGGAGATGCGCGCGCCTACCACGACCTCGGCCTGCGCCGAGAGCTTGTTGTCCGGCGCCATCGCCGAGCTGTCGTCGAGGCGGAACTTGTAGGGAAGCTGCGACGCCGCCACGCGCAGGATCGCCACCGGCATGGGCGGGCCGCTTACCGCGCGCGCGTAGATGAACAGGGTGTCGCCGGGCTCGACCTGCGAGGACAGCCCCTGCGCGAGCGTCACCGTGCCGGTAATCGCTTTGGAGCCCGACGCGACCTGCGCCTTCTGCGCCGGCGCCGGCAGGTTTCCTTCGCGGCGCGCCGCCTCGATGCTGTTCTCGACCGCGCGGCGGAAGTCCGATCCGGGCGCGAGCTCGGCCAGGCTGCGCTGCCAGTACTTCACGGCGTCGGCATAGTTCTTCCGCTCGAATTCGGCGCTGCCCGCGAGCGCGAGCAGCTTGATGTTCTTCGGGTCGCTCTTGAGCCCGCGCTGAACGATCTTCATCGGCTCGCCGGCGAGGCTGCCGCCGTGCGCCATCGCGAGCGCGTCGGCATAGTCCGCCAGCAGCGCGGCATCGTCGCCCACCAGGGCCACCGCGCGCGAGTAGGCGTCGGCCGCGTCCTGGAACCGGCCGAGCACCGCGTAGGAGCGCCCGAGCATGGTCCAGCCGGTGGCGTCGTCCGGATTCTTCTTCAGCTTGTCGGCGAGCTTCTTCACCATCTTGTCGATCTGGGCCGGAGTCACGGGATGGCCTTCCTCCCGCACCACCGGATTGAGCGCACCGATGTCGCCGAACTGAAGATAGCCCAGCACCGAAACCAGCGGCAGCGCGATCGCCACCGCCAGCGCCGTCCACAGGGTCGCGCGGCGCCCGACCGGGGCGCCCTGCGCCTGCGCGTCCGGGTGCACGTCCTCCAGCAGGCGGCGCTCGATTTCCTGCCGCGCCTCCCGGTACTGCTGCTCGGCCATCGCGCCCTCGCCGCGCTCGCGCTCGAGCTCGGCCAGTTCGTCGCGATAGAGCTTGACGTTGGTCGCGTCGCGGTCGGTTCCCGCGCCCGTGCGGCGCCGGCGCAGCAGCGGCGTCAGCACGATCAGCAGCGCCAGCGCGATGAACAGCGACGCGATGATCCAGAACACGGCGGTCATCCCCGCTCCCCGCCTTCGCGCAGCAGCGCCTGCGCGCGCGCGCGCTGCTCGTCGCTCAGCGCCGCTTGCTCGACCAGTCCGCGCCGCCTGCGCACGTAGAGGAAAAGCGTGAGGATCCCGATCAGCAGCAGCGCAAACGGACCGGCCCACAGCAGCACGGTCGTCGCCTTGAACGGCGGGTTGTAGAGCACGAAATCGCCGTAGCGGTCGACCAGGTACTGCTTGATCTGGTCGTCGGTCCGGCCGGCCTTGATCTGCTCGCGTATCTCCTTCCTGAGGTCCTTCGCCAGGTCGGCCTGGGAAGCGGCGATGGTCTCGTTCTGGCACACCAGGCAGCGCAGCTGCTGCTCCAGCGTCACGGCCCGCTTTTCGGCGACCGGGTCGTTGAGCGCCGGCACCGCCTGCTTGGCGTACAGCGGTCCTGCCGCGATCAGCGCGGCGAGCAGAAGCAGAACGCCGCGCATCATCCCTGCAGCTTCCTCACCAGGGGCACGATCTTGGCGTCCAGGATCTCCGGCGTCACCGGCCCGATCTGCTTGTAGCGGATCACGCCCTGCTTGTCGATGACGTAGGTCTCGGGCACGCCGTACACGCCGTAATTGATGCCGATCCGCCCGTCGCGGTCCATGATCGACAGGGTGTAGGGGTCGCCGAGCTTCTCGAGCCAGGCGAGCGCGTCCTTGCGATCGTCCTTGTAGTTCAGGCCGTACACCGGAACGATCTTGCGCTTGGAGAACGCGACCAGCACCGGATGCTCCTCGCGGCACGACACGCACCAGGAGGCCCAGACGTTCAGCAGCCACACCTTTCCGAGCATCTCCTTCTCGGAGAACATGCGCTGCGGATCGGTCAGCTCGGGCAGCGTGAACGCCGGCGCCGGCTTGTTGATCAGCGGCGAGGGGACCTCGCGCGGATTCAGCCGCAGGCCGACCGCGAGGAAACCCACCAGCACGATGAACACCGCGAGCGGAATCAGGAAGCGCTTCACGGCCGCTCGCCCTCGGGCAGCGCGCCCGGCTGCGGGCGCCGCCCGCGGCCTTTCCTCTTCTTGCCGGGGTGGGAGCTCTTGCCCGCGTCGGAGCTCTTGTCCGTGTCGGAAACCGCGGGCTTGTCGCGCCTGCGCACCGCGACGCGATAGCGGCGGTCGAGCGCGGCGAGCAGCCCGCCCAGCGCCATCACCCCGCAGCCGCCCCAGATCCAGATGACGAACGGCTTGTAGTAGATGCGCACCGTCCACGCGCCGGCGCCGCCGACCGGCTCTCCGAGCGAGACGTAGAGATCGCGCGTGAAGCCGGTATGGATCGAAGCCTCGGTCATCAGCGGCTGCTGAGGGCCGTAATTGCGCTTCTCGGGATGAAGCGTGAAAGTGCGCGCGCCGTCGCGCAGCACCGCGACGGTCCCGCGCTCCGCGGTGTAGTTGGGACCCCGCACCTCGCGCACGCCGTCGAAGCGGAAGGTGTAGCCGCCGACCAGGGCGGTGTCGCCGACGTCCATCTTCAGGTCGCGCTCGACCTGGTAGCTGTTGACCATCGTCACGCCGATGACGAACACGCCGACCCCGGCGTGCGCGAGCAGCATGCCGAGCTGGGCGCGCGGCACGCCGCGCAGGCGCGCCAGCCATCCCGCGCCGGGCTGCGCGCGCAGCTTGCCGATCAGGGCGGTGGCGGTCGAGGTGAAGATCCAGAACGCGAGCAGCAGGCCGAAGCTCCTCATGATCGTCCATTCGCCGACCACGGCGGGCAGCACGAGCGCGCACACCACGCTGATGCCGAAAGCCCATTTGAGCCGCTGCGCCAGGCTCGGCAGGCTCGCCTCGCGCCAGCGCGCGAGCGGGCCGACCCCCATGAGGAACAGCGCCGGCGCCATCAGCGGCACGAACACGGTGTCGAAGTACGGCGGCCCGACCGAGATCTTGCCCAGGTTGAGCGCATCGAGCACCAGCGGGTAGAGCGTGCCGAGCAGCACCGCGGCCGCGGCGACCGCGAGCAGGACGTTGTTCGTCAGCAGCAGGGACTCGCGCGAAACCACCTCGAAACGGCCGCCGAGCCCGACCTTCGGCGCGCGCCAGGCGAACAGCGCGAGCGAGGCGCCGATCACCACCGCGAGAAAGATCAGGATGAAGATCCCGCGCCGCGGGTCGGTCGCGAAGGCGTGCACCGAGGTCAGCACGCCGGAGCGGACCAGGAAGGTGCCGAGCAGCGAAAGCGAAAACGCCACGATCGCGAGCAGCACGGTCCAGGCCTTGAACCCGCCGCGCTTCTCGGTCACCGCGAGCGAATGCAGCAGCGCGGTGCCGACCAGCCAGGGCATGAAGGAAGCGTTCTCGACCGGGTCCCAGAACCACCACCCGCCCCAGCCGAGCTCGTAGTAGGCCCACGCGCTGCCGAGCGCGATGCCGACGGTGAGGAAGCACCAGGCGGCGATCGTCCAGGGGCGCGTCCAGCGCGCCCAGGCCGCGTCGAGGCGCCCGTCGATCAGCGCCGCGATCGCGAAGGCGAACGCGACCGAGAAGCCGACGTAGCCCATGTAGAGCATCGGCGGATGCGCCACCATGCCCGGGTCCTGCAGCAGCGGGTTCAGGTCGCGGCCCTCGGCGGCGGCCGGCAGCAGGCGCTGGAAGGGGTCGGACGTGGCCAGCATGAACAGCAGGAAGCCGATGCTGACCATCGCCATCACCGCCAGGATGCGCGCCACCATCTCGTCCGGCAGCTTGCGGCTGAACACCGTGACCGCGAGCATCCAGAGGGTGAGCATCTGCACCCACAGCAGCAGCGACCCCTCGTGGCCGCCCCACACCGCGGCGAACTTGTATTGCAGCGGCAGCTGCGAATTCGAATGCTCGGCGACGTAGAGCACCGAGAAATCGCTGTGCATGAACGCCCAGGCGAGGCAGCCGAAGGCGATGGCGACGAAGACGAACTGGCCCTGCGCCGCCGGCCGCGCGACCGCGACGAAGGCGGGGATCCCGCGCGCGGCGCCGATCAGCGGCAGGATGGCCTGCACCAGCGCCAGGCCGAGCGCGACGATGAGGGCGAAGTGTCCGAGCTCGGGGATCATTTTTTCATTGGCCTCGGGAGTTTGCCGTGCTGGGCCGCGGCGATCGCCGCCGCGGCTTCCGGCGGCATGTAGTTCTCATCGTGCTTGGCAAGCACCTGGGTCGCGTGGAAGACGCCGTCCGGCTCGAGCCGGCCCTCCGCGACGACGCCCTTGCCCTGCTTGAACAGGTCCGGAAGGATGCCCGTGTAGCGCACCGGGATGCTCTTGCCGGTGTCGGTCACCACGAAGGTCACCGTGACCCCGTCGGAAAGGCGCTTTAGGCTGCCCTTCTCCACCAGCCCGCCGAGACGGAAGGTCTTGTCGACGGGCGCCTCCTTGTCCGCGACCTGGGTGGGGCTGTAGAAGAACACCAGGTTGCTGCGGAAGGCGTTCAGCACCAGCGCCACCGTGACGCCGATCAGGACCAGCCCGAACGCGACGTAGACCAGCCTGCGGTGGCGCGGCTTCATTCCTCGCCCTCCGCCAGGCGCGCGCGGCGGGAAAGCAGAAACAGCTCGCCCGCGATGCACGCGATTCCCATCAGGTAGGAGCCCCACACGTAGAGCCCGTAGCCGCCCATGTGAATGAAATTACCGAAGCTGCCCCAGTTCATTCCGCACCTCGCAGTTCCCGCACCCATTGCGCGTCGCGCTCGCGCTCGAGAATGATCGCGCGCACCCGCCACAGCGACACCGTGATGCTGTACATCCACGCCGCGAGCGCCATCAGCAGCATGCCGACCAGCATCGTGATGGCCATCGAGGGCGCGCGGGTCAGGCTGACCGACGCGCCCTGGTGCAGGGTGTTCCACCACTTCACGGAGAAATAGATGATCGGGATATTGACCACGCCCACGATCGCCAGCACCGCGCCGGCACGGTCGGCGCGGCGCGGGTCGTCGATCGCGTTCGTCAGCGCCATGAAGCCGAAGTACAGGAACAGCAGGATCAGCTCCGAGGTGAGGCGCGCGTCCCACACCCACCAGGTTCCCCAGGTCGGCTTGCCCCACAGCGCGCCGCTCCACAGCGCCAGGAAAGTGAACATTGCGCCGGTCGGCGCCACCGCGGAAGCCATCATGCCGGACAGGCGCGTGTTGAGGATCAGCCCGACCGCCGCCCAGAACGCCATCACGAGGTAGAGAAACATCGACATCCACGCCGCCGGAACGTGAAGGAAGATGACGCGGTAGACCTCGCCCTGCTGGAAATCGGTCGGCGCGACGAAGAAGCTGACGTACAGCCCGGGCAGCGCGAACAGCACCGCGAGCGTGGCGAACCACGGAATCATCTTTCCGGCGGCCGGAAAGAACGCCTGCGGCGAGGCGAGCTTGAACAGCCAGTGCCCGTTCGTCTCGCTGTCCAGCCTGTAACTATCCGTCGCCAAATTCCACCTCTCCTTCAGTCAATCGTACGCAACCCGCAACGCCGCGCTGGTGGCCCAGGGGGCGACGACGCACGACATGGCGAGGAACGCCCCGAGCAGCGACAGGTGGGGTGATGCGCTCATGCCGGCCTGCGCCTCGGTCACACCTCCGGCGCCGAAGATCAGCACCGGAATGAACAGCGGCAGGACCAGCAGAGCCAGCAGCACCCCGCCGCCTCGTACGCCCAGCGTGAGGGCTGCACCCACTCCGCCGAGCAAGCTGAGCACTGGCGTTCCGACGAGCAACGATAGCGTCAGCACCACCAGCGCTTGTTGAGACAGATCAAACTGTACCCCAACTACGGGCGCCAGCAGCGTGACAGGCAGGCCCGAGAGCAGCCAGTGCGAAACGAACTTGCCCACCACGATTACCCCCAGCGGATGTGCGGATATCAGCATCTGCTCGAGGCTGCCGTCGGCGTGATCCGGCGCGAACATGCGCTGCAGCGACAGCATCGCCGCGAGCAGCGCCGCGACCCAGACGATCCCGGGCGCCATCGATCGCAGCAAGTTCGGCTCCGCGCCCACGCCGAGCGGAAACAGGGTCACGACGATAACGAAAAATACCAGGTGATTCAGCACATCGCCGCGCCGGCGCATCGACAGGCGCAGGTCGCGGACGACGATCGATTTGAGTCCGCCGAGCATGCCGAAGTTCAACCCTCGAGCACGATGGAAAAACGCGTGCGCGCCGCGATCGTCACTTCCTGGTGCGTCGTCAGGATCACCGCCCCGCCGCGCGCGAGATGGTCGTCGATCAGCGACACCACCGTCTCCAGCGCGCGGGTGTCGAGCGCCGCGAACGGCTCGTCCAGAACCCAGAGCGGAAAATCCGCCGCGAGGCACAGGCGCGCGAGCGCGACCCGGCGCTTCTGGCCCTGCGACAGGTAGCGCGCCGGCAGCCGGGCGCGCGCCGCGAGGCCGATGCGCCCGAGCGCCTCGGCCCGCGCCGCGGCCGTCGACGTGCGGCCGCCCAGCTCGAGCGACAAGGCGAGATTCTCGTCCGCGCTGAACTCTTCCTTGACCGCGTTCGCGTGCCCCACGAAAAGCAGCTCGCGCGTGTAGCTCTCGCGCAGCTCGCCGACGTCCTCGCCGCGCCAGCGCACCGATCCGGCGGCGGGGCGCGACAGCCCCGCGACCAGCCGCAGCAGGCTCGTCTTGCCGCTGCCGTTGGGGCCCCGGACCCAGAGCAGCTCGCCCTCGCCGAGCGAGAAGTCGATGCCCGAGAACAGGCGCACGTCGCCGCGCTCGCAGGCAAGTTGGGAAGCTTCGAGCATGAAATCCCGGAAAAGCGCGAAGGATACCCTACCCCGGGGGGGCGGGGCCCGCAGACAACAAAACGGCCCGCCGCAGCGGGCCGGAATCCTGCCGTTGAGAGGAGGGGTTACTGGAACCGGTAGTAGTACGAAACGCCGACGAAATTGACCTTCTGGTCCGGGTTCTGCAGCACGGTCGTGCCGTCGACGTAGACCCAGTTCGCCCAGGTCCAGTCATCCGTCTGATAGCGGTCGTAGATGTAGTCCAGGCGGACCCCCGACCTGCGATCGAGCGCGTACTTGCCGTAGAGCTTGAGCGAGGTGACCTTGGTGTGGATGTCGGGCAGCGGCACCACCGCCGAGGCCCCGAGAGGCGCGATTGCAGCCGTGTTCATCTCGTCGCGCACCTTGGAGTCCACCAAATCGGCCCCGACGTCGATCTTCGAGCTCAGCTTCGCCCGCAGACCCAGCCCGTAGGTGTCGGCGATGTTGCGCAGATTCGCGCTCCAGACCGGCTGCGCCGTCGTCGCACTGCAGACATTGGGCGTGTTGTCGCGGCAGGTCGCGTCCTCGTACTCGTTTTCATTGGACGAATACCAGGCGGTCGCCGTCACGCGTTGGGTGAACACGTAGGCCGCATCGAGCGAATAGTTGTTTCCCTTGCCCTTGCGCGGCCCGAGGTCGTAGCCGGCGATGCCGCGCCCGGTGTAGTCGTCGCGCGACTCGTCGGCACGGAAGTTGAGCGACAGCGGATCGACCGGCATCCAGTTGACCGTCACACGCGCCGTGTTGCGCGTTCGATCTAGCAGATGCAGCGGCGCGATGAGCGCGTCGGTCGGATTACCGCTGTTATCGACCATCGGCAGCCAGCTCGAACCGTCGCGCTTGGCGTGCAGCAGTGCGACGGCGCCCGTCACGGTCTCGGAGACCGCCCGGCGCAGCTCGAGCTGGTAGGTCGTCTCGTCGGTCCGCTCGCGGAAATCGACCGACATGATGGGCGGGTGGTTGCGCTTCTTCTGCTGGAAGGTGACGTCGCCGGTGAGCCGGAAGCCCATCGGCAGCGCGTAGTGCGCCGCGACCTTGCCGGTGGTGGTCTCGATGTTGCGCGGCTCGTTGGTCCCGTCGGTAGTGCTGGTTGCGGTAGCCTGGGCCGGGAAGTACACGTATACCGGCGTCTTGTCGTCGCGCTTCTCGTAGCGCAGATTGGCGTACCAGGACAGCTTGGGCGTCGCCCTTCCCGTGAGGCCCGCCTGGAGCAGGGTCGTGTCGACCTGGCCGTCGAGATTGGTGACCGGGATCGTCGGCGTAGTCGGGAAGGTCTCGTCCTGCGTGATCCTGCCGAGCGCCACCTTGAACGTTCCGCGCGTCGCCTTGGTGAAGTTGTAGCCGCCTTCGGCGTAGAACTGGTGCGACTGATTGCTCGGCGGCAGTGCGACCTCGGGGAACGGCGCGCCCGCGCCCGGCGTATTGATCTTGCTGTTGGCGTTGTCGAACAGCGTGCCGTAGTACCCCGCCGTGAACTGGAAGCGCTCCGTGTTGTAGTGCGCCATCGCGTCGATCTGCTGGGTCGTCTGATCGATCACGTCCGTCAGAAAGCGGAAGTTGGTGCCGAACGTTCCCTGGCCGTACAACCTGTCGCCTTGCTTCACTTCGTTGCGGTAGCGCACCTGCACGTCCCACTGGCCGGCGAGCGCCTTGTCGAAACCGAGGGTCCACCGGTCGCGCACGGTCTTCAGCTGATAGTCGGTGCCGGTACCGCTTGGTATCGTTACCGTCGTCTGGGTGGTCGTGCCGAGGCCCTGCAGGCCGGTATTGACCGTAAACGGGAAGTAGTGCGGGATGCGCGAATAGTCGATGTAGTAGCCCCAGTCGCCCTGGCGCGACTGGTCGAGCCGCAGCTCGCGGTCGTCGTAGCCGAGGTGGCGGCCGGTGACCGGGAACCAGGTCCCGGTCGCGTTGTCGCGCTTGAGCAGGCTGAAGTCGACGATGCCGTACGACCCCTTGTCGGTCAACCCCGTGTACTCGCCGAAACGCTGGTTGTCCTTGTCGACGTAGCCGACCCCGACGTCGACGCTGCTCACCGGGGTGATCAGCTGCGTGACCTCGTCGCTCTGCGCGAGCGCGGGCTTGAACGCCAGCAGCAATGCCGCGGCGATCGCCGTCAAGACGAATGGATTGTGTCTGGTTGCTTTCATGTCCGTTCTCCCATGGCTCTCAGGTCAGCGCCGGAATCCGCGACCGCTGTCTGCGGGATTGTTCGTACCGTGGATGTTGGTGTGGCAGTTCAGGCATCCACGCGCCATGATCACTGCATTCGACAGTGCGGCTACGCCGCCCACAACGGTCGGGTCGGGCACGGTCGAATGGTGCGAAGTCCCCTGGTGGCAGGACTGGCACAGGAAAGGCGGCCGGATCTTGAGCAGGTTCGGGTTGGTCGTGCCGTGGGGGTTGTGGCAGATCGTGCAGTCTTCCTGCACCGGTTCGTGCGTGCGCACGAACGGCCCGCGCTTCTCCATGTGGCAGGTGTAGCAGGTGTCGTTCACGTCGTCGCGGACGAGCAGGTGCGGCCCCGCGCTTCCGTGCGGGTTGTGGCAGTCGGAGCAGGAGACCTTGCCCTCCTCGATCGGATGGCGCGAGGGACGCCGCATCTCGGCGCGCTGCGTCTTGTGGCAGGTGAAGCACACCTCGGGCTGCGTGATCTTGCTCAGCACCGGGTCGTGCTCGGTGTGGATCGTGTGGCACGAGCTGCAGGCGACCTCGTTCTGGGCATGCGCGCCGCCGTCCCAGTGGATGCGCTGGCCGCCCTGGTGGCAGGCCAGGCAGACCTCGCTGCGCTTTTCCATCGGCGTGGACGAATGCTTCGTGAAATCCACGTCCGGCTGGGCGGGGTGCTTCAACCCCTTCTCCGCATCGGCGATGTGCTTGTCGCTCTGGCCGTGACAGCTGGTACAGGTGCCGACACGCTTGTCGGCCAGGGTGCCGTGCTTGGTCTGGCCGATCTTCAGTACCCTGGGCGAATCGCCCTCGTCATGGCAGGTGGTGCACTTGGCGTCGTTGTTCAGGACCAGGTCCTGCGTCGCCATGGCGTGGCCGACCATTCCCAGTGCGCCAAAGAAAGCGCACAGCGCCAACAGTCTTCGAATGAGCTTCATTTGATACCCCCCGACTCTTCGTATGTTTCAAGTCTTCGCGGCCGAGCAACCTCGCGCTCGCGCCAAGTCAGTGCGAAAGAATCCATTCCGCCAAGTTCTTCAGTACCGCCGGGTCCTTGGTGTCGATCACCTTGTGCTTCTCTTCCTTGCCGCTGTCGAGCAGCTTCACCTTCGGCGCCATCGTGATGTTGTGGATGATCTTCTCCACCGCATCGGACTTGCCGTTCAGGTTCTTCGCGATCTTCTTCAGCGACGGGCCCTTCTTGTCGCGGCTGGTCGAGTGGCACTTGGTGCACTCGTTGCGCCTGAAGACTTCCTTCGCCGCATCCGCATCGAACGCGTAGCCGGGCACTGCGAGAGACAGCGCCGAGAGCGAGAGCAGCAGCCCACCGCAAGCTTTCATGAGTCTGGAATTTTTCACGTCGGTCTCCTGATTCCAAAGAGTTGTCTTTTGATCCGTTGTTTCGCATCAACCTGTAAAGAAGCCCACGACCACCATGACCAGCAGCCAGAGACCGATCGCGATCAGCACCAGCCCGAGAATGGTCGATCCGAGCCTCATCGGTCGCGACGGCGCGTCGACCAGGTACTTGTCCAGCTGGCCGGAATCGAGCAGCCGCTTGTACTGCAGCGGGTGCTCGCGGCGGTACTCGTCGAGCGGATAGGAACCCGTGAACATGACCACGTCCGGCGGCGGCAGCTTGTCGGGGCGGAAGTGGTTGTTGAAGAAGTGCACGGTGAACAGGAACACTGCCGCGAGGAAGGCTTCCTCGCCGTGCACCAGGGTCGCCACGTTCAGCACCCATCCGGGCAGCACTTCGGCGACGTAGGTCGGGAACGCGAGCATCATCCCGCTGCCGCCGATGATCGCCATCCCCCAGAACACCGCCCAGTAGTCGAACTTCTCCCAGTAGGTCCAGCGGTCGAAGAGCGGCTTCTGCCCCTTGCCGAAGAACCACTTGAACATGCCGTAGATGTCCTTGATGTCCTGCCAGCCCGGAACCAGCGAATCGGGGCCGAACCATCTGAAGGTCTTGCGGATGCGCCAGAGGTGGACCGCGAGGTACGCCAGGTGCAGGAAGAAAATGCTCAGCATGGTCGCCGCCGCGGTGCGGTGGACGATGCCGGCGATCTTCGGCCCGCCGAACGCGGCCATCACCGCCCGCGCCCAGCCGGTGTAGGAATAGAAGGCCGCCATGCCGGTCAGCACCAGCACCATCACGCTGATCGCGAACACCAGGTGCCCGATACGCGTGATCGGTCCGAAGCGCCGCAGCTGCTTGCCCGCGGCCTGCGGCAGCTCGTCGACCCGCACGTGCGGCCGGCTCGCGTGCGCCCTGCGGTCCTTGAACTCGCGGTAGTACCAGAGCGCGGAGTGGGTCCAGAAGAAGATGAACACCCCTCCCAGCAGCGCCCACATGAATCGCGCCGCGATCCACATCTGCGGGTATTTGCCGAGATCGTGGACGTTGGCGTGCGGCCCGAAGGTCATGAATCCCGCGGTCGCAAGCGGCATTCCCTTCTTGGGCGTGTGGCACTGGCGGCAGGTCGCGAGCCGGTGCTTCGGACTCACCGTCGAATTGGGATTGTCGACCTTGAGGATGTAGTGGCTGCCGTGGCAGTTGTAGCACTTGGCGGTGTAGGTGTAGCCGAGCTTGTTGACCTGGCCGTGATAGGTATCGGCATAGCTGCCCAGGTTCTCCTTGTGGCAGTTGCCGCAGCCCTGCACGATTCCGAGCATGAAGGCCTTGCTGGCAGTCGGCTCGATCGAATGGCTGGTGTGGCAGTCGATGCAGATGGCGCCTTTCGGGTCGTGCTTGTCCATCACGAGCTTGCCGTGGACCGAGGCGCTCCAGTCGTCGAGCTCGTCCGGGTGGCACTTCTCCGCGCAGCGCGCGGGCACCTCGAGGCGCCAGGCGCCCTTGCGCGCGGCGCTGCCGGCCGGCGGCACGTCGAAGTAGTGAGTATTGTGGCAGTCGTCGCAGACCGCGCGCGGCTCGCCCGTTTGCTTGTCCAGTCTGGCGTGGGTCGACTTCTTGTAGGCCTCGATGTTCCGCACCACGACGCCGAGCCGCGGATGCTCCTTCGCCGTGCCCGCTTCCTTGGCCGCTTCCCAAAGCCGCGTATGGCAGTCGATGCAGTTCGGCTCGGGCGCGGACCCGATGACGTGAGGCGCCTTGGCGTCGACGATTTCCTTGTGGCAGGCGACGCAGTCCAGCTTCGCGTGGACGCCCTTGGCGTACTTCTCCGGACCGATCGGGGCCAGCGGATGCAGCTTGCCTTTCGCGTCCTTGGCCTCGATCTTTTCCTTGCCGCTGTGGCAGGCCTCGCAGGCCGCGTTGTCGAGCCCGGGCGGCGCGGCCGCCGCGCCCTGCGCGGCGAAGCCGAGCATCGCGACGGCTGCCCAGGCCGCGAGCGTCGCCAGCCCCCGGGGACCTATCCATGCTGCAATGCGGGAAAGCGCCGTCGGCCGCTGTTGGCAAAAGGATGAGCGCAGCCCGCGCGCCGAATCGGCTCCGATTTCGACTGTCTCGGTGCACTCCGTTTTTTTCATCTTTCTTAGGTCCTCGCCAGGGCAATGTAAGAGTAAGCCCCTCAAAATGCTTTGATTTGAGTCAAACTGAATACTCCCTGACGTCATCTAGGCAGAGGGCCGTGTCGGCCGGGCAACACTCTCCGCGGAGTGCGATATCCTCGTTTCTTGATGTAAATCAAAAGCCTTTCGGAACCGATGCTGCGGGGGGAACGAGATTGACCTACCTCATAATCGGGGACGGGGGGTCCTACACCATTGGTGCAACGCAACCATGAGCAGCCAGATGCCCTCGATGTTCGCCAGAACCGCAATGCCGCCGAGCGACCTCGTCTCCAAGCTTCCGCTATTCAGCGGCTTGAGCAGGGACGACCTGGCGCGCATCAGTCTCGAATTCGAGGAGATGGAGGTGCCGCGCGGCACTACCCTGTTTCGTCCCGGCGACCTCTGCAGCGGGCTCCACGTGGTGGTCTCGGGGCACGTCAAGGTTTCGCTCGGCAGCGCCGACGGCGCCGAGAAGGTCGTCGACCTGGCGGGACCCGGGCAGACCCTCGGCGAGACCGCCGTGTTCCTGGATCGGCCGCACAAGACCGCGGCCGAGACGCTGTCGGACAGCCGTCTGCTCCACATCTCGAAGGAGCAGGTCTACGCGGCGGTGCAGAACCATCCCGGCTTTGCGCAACGCGTCATCGCCGGCCTGAGTCACCGGCTCGACCGCTTCATCAACGACCTCGAGAGCCTCACCCTGCACTCCGGAACGGAGCGCGTGGTCAGCTACCTCCTGAGCCGCCTCGAGGGCGCGGCGGAGCACCCGCAGGCCGCGGTGACGCTGCCCGCGAGCAAGGGCATCATCGCCTCACGGCTCAATCTCACGCAGGAGCACTTTTCCCGCATCCTGCACGACCTGGCGGCGACGGACCTGATCAGGGTCGACGGGCGCTCCATCATGATTCCCGACGTCGCCCAGCTGCGCGCGCGCACCGCCTAGCCGCGGTCAACCGAAGCGGCCGGTAATGTAGTCCTCGGTCGCTTTCTGCTTCGGCTTGATGAAGATCGTGTCGGTCACGTCGAACTCGACCAGCTCGCCTAGATACATGTACGCCGTGTAGTCCGACACCCGCGCCGCCTGCTGCATGTTGTGGGTCACGATCGCGATGGTGAACTCGCGCTTGAGCTCGTCCACCAGCTCCTCGATCTTGGCGGTCGAAATCGGATCGAGCGCGGAAGTCGGCTCGTCGAGCAGGAGAATCTCGGGCTTGACCGCGATGCCGCGCGCGATGCATAGGCGCTGCTGCTGTCCGCCGGAAAGGCTGTGGCCGCTCTGCCCGAGAATGTCCTTCACCTCGTCCCACAGCGCGGCCTTGCGCAGCGCCCACTCGACGCGCTCGTCCATGTCGCGCTTGTTCAGCTTCTCGAACAGCCGCACGCCGAACGCGATGTTGTCGTAGATGGACATGGGAAACGGGGTCGGTTTCTGGAACACCATCCCGATCTTGGCGCGGATCAGCGACACGTCTCGCTTCACCGCCAGCAGGTTCTCGCCGTCCATGATGATTTCGCCCTCGGCGCGCTGATCGGGATAGAGCGAATACATGCGGTTGAAGGTGCGCAGCAGAGTCGACTTGCCGCAGCCGGACGGACCGATGATGGCGGTCACCCGGCGCTCCGGCACTTCGAGCGAGATCGACTTCAGAGCGTGGTAGCTGCCGTAGTAGAAGTTCAGATCGCGCACGGTGAGCTTGGCCCTGGTCTCGCCGGGCTGCTCGGTACGCGCGGCGACCTGGGGGCGGGGGACATTGACGCGGGCGCTGGCGGGAGTTTCCATGGGCAACCTAGCTCAAGTGGTCTTCTTGAAGAGCGCGCGCGCCAGAATGTTGAGCGCCAGCACGGCGAGCGTAATCAGGGTGGCGCCGCCCCAGGCGAGGCGCTGCCAATCCGCGTAAGGGCTCATTGCGAACTGGAAGATGACCACCGGCAGGTTCGACACGGGCGCATTCATGTTGAGCGACCAGAACTGATTGTTGAGCGCGGTGAACAGCAGGGGCGCGGTCTCGCCGCTGATGCGCGCCACCGCCAGCAGGATTCCGGTCAGGATGCCGGTGCGCGCGGCGCGGTAGGTGATGAAGATAATCATCTTCCATTGCGGGCATCCGAGCGCCGCGGTCGCCTCGCGCAGGCTGCTCGGCACCAGCTTGAGCATGTCGTCGGTGGTGCGCACCACCACCGGGATCACCAGCAGCGCGAGCGCGAGCGCCCCGGCCCAGCCGGAGAAGTGCTTCACCTGCGCGACATAGACCGCATAGATGAACAGCCCGATCACGATCGACGGCGCCGACAGCAGCACG
>Ga0210077_1000115_pt1 | contig 40396 bp, 38 predicted proteins | sample RushMan_CattailN_5_FD_185556 | JGI IMG/M metagenome (GOLD analysis project Ga0210077, IMG submission 185556) | Wetland microbial communities from San Francisco Bay, California, USA, that impact long-term carbon sequestration -... | ecosystem: Environmental > Aquatic > Marine > Wetlands ...
CGCGAGCCGCTGCCGCTCGAAGCGAAGCTCGCCGACGCGATCGCGCCGGCGCGCTTCATGCCCTAGCCTGCGTCCCGCCGCTCATCCCGGCTCCTCGCGCGGCGGTAGAGGTCGAAGGTCGCCGACGATGACAGCCGCGGCGTGTAGCCGAAGACTTCCTTCAGGCGCCGGTTGTCGAGCACCGGCCGGTAGCGCAGGAAGCGCACCTGCTCGGGGCCGTACTGCGACAGCCCGAGCGGCTTCGCCAGCGCGAGCGCGCCCGCGACCGCCCACGCGGGCAGCTCGAGGCAGCGCTTGCCCAGGCGCGCCGCGATCTCGCGCACGCCGAGCGCGCCGTCGCCGGCGACGTTGTAGATCCCCTCGCGCTCCGGCTCGAGCGAAAGCGCGAGGCAGGCCACCACGTCCCGGTCCCAGGCGAACACGAACGGGCTGTCGGCGCCGCGCAGCGCGATCAGGCGCGGCTTGTCGAACAGGTCGGTGATCTGGTTGCGCGTCGACTCGCCGAGGATGGTGCCCACGCGCAGCACGACCTGCGCGAGCGCGGGGTGGGTGCGGCGGTACTCGGCGAGCATCTCCTCGACCAGGCGCTTGTGCCAGGCGTAGGCGAACTCGCGGTTGCCGCGCAGCGGCCGGTCCTCGCCGATCAGGGCCGGGTTGTCCGCGTGATAGCCGTAGGCCGCGCCGCTCGAGGTGACCACGATCTTCGCCACGCGCGCCTCGACGCAGGCCTCGAGCACGTTCTTCGTTCCCAGTACGTCGACCGAATACTCGTGCTCGCGCGAGCTGTCGCGCCCGGGCGTGACGATCGAGGCGAGGTGCACCACCGCGCTCGTCCCGCGCGCGCGCAGCAGCTCGCCCAGGCCGGGCGCGCGCACGTCGCGCGCGAGGTATTCGACGCCGGGCAGGCGCGCCGCCTCGGGCGGCTCGCGCAGGTCGAGCGCGAGCACCGGCTGCCCGCGCCCGGCGAGCTCGCCGACCAGCAGCCGCCCGAGGTAGCCGCCGGCGCCGGTGACGAGCACCGTCATGCCGCGGCGAGCGCGGGCGGGCGGCGCGACCAGACGCCCGCCACGCTCAGGCCCGCGACGATGTGCCAGATGCCCCACCAGGCGGTGACCACCGCCATCCCGCCGAGGCCGTCGAAATAGCTGAAGATCAGGATCAGGCCGAGGCCGGAATTCTGGATCCCGCACTCGATCGAGACCGCGCGCCGGTCGCGCTCGGGCAGGCCGACCCCGCGCGCCAGGCCGTAGCCGGTGGCGAGCGCGAGCGCGTTGTGCACGAACACGATGCCGACCACCATGCCGACGTATTCGAGGAAGTACTGCCAGTTCGCCGCCAGCGCGCCGAGCACGAACAGGCCGAAGAAGCCGAGCGAGAAGAGCTTGAACGGCTTCACCGCGCGCGCGCTGAAGCGCGGGGCGCGGCGCGACACGAACAGTCCGGCCGCCAGCGGCAGGCCGAGCAGTAGCAGCACGTGGGCGAACATCTCGAGCGGGTTGACCGCGACCGTGCGCAGGATCGGCTGCGCCGGGCCGTACAGGCCGCCCCAGAAAGCGAGGTTGAACGGCGTCATGACGATCGCGGCGAGCGTCGACAGGGTGCTGATCGAGACCGACAGCGCGGTGTTGCCGCGCGCGACGTGGGTGAGGAAGTTCGAGATGTTGCCCGCCGGGCAGGAGGCGACCAGGATCATGCCGAGCGCGATGCTCGGGCGCGGATGAAGCGCGAGCGCCAGCAGGTAGGTGGCGGCGGGAAACACGACGTGGTGGGCGAGCAGCCCGATCGCGAGCGCGCGCGGCTTGGCGAGCGCGGCCCTGAAGTCGGCGGGCCTGAGCTCGAGCGAGACCCCGAACATCACCAGCCCGAGGATCAGGTTGAGCGCGAGCAGCGTCTGCGGGTTGAAGTTCAGCCGCACCAGGTCGATGTCGCTCATCGCGCTACCTGCCCGCGGGCTCCTCGTGCATCTTCTTGAAGTGCAGCAGCCCGGGCGCCCACATGTGCTTGACCGGGTCGACGTCGACGTGGATCACCGCGCAGCGGCCCGCCGCCAGGCTGCGCTCGAGCGCCGGCCCGAGCCCGGCCGGGTCGGACACGCGCTCGCCGTGCGCGCCCATCGACTCGGCCAGCTTGTCGAAGGCGATCTCGCCCAGGTCGGCCTTGATCGTCTCCTCCGGCCCGAGCGACTTCATGATGAGGGTCTTCAACGGCCGCAGCATGAACTGCTGGTTCATCTTCACCATGCCCCACTGGCGGTCGCACAGCACGAGGTAGACCACGCGCAGCCCGTTGCGGATCGCGGTCTCGATCTCCTGCGGGTGAAAGCCCATCGCGCCGTCGCCGATGATGCAGCACACCGGGCGCTCCGGGCGCGCCACCGCCGCCCCCAGCGCCTGCGCGACGCCGGCGCCGAGCATGCCGAACTTGAAGGTCGACAGCAGCGTGTTCGGCACCCGCGCCTGGTGGTAAAAGAGGGCCCAGATCGCCGCGTTGCCGCCGTCGGCGACCAGCACCGCGCCGTCGCCGAAGGCCTGCTGGCAGGCGTGCGCGACGTGCGCGGGATTCATCGGCACCGCGCGGTCCTGGAGCCGCTTGTCGAGCTCGGCGCGCTCGGCGCGGCGCGCCTCGCCGTATTTCTTCACCCGCGCCCTGCGCGGCTCGAGCCGCATCGCGCCGGCCCGGGCCTCGAGGCGCCCGGCGAGCCGGGCGAGGAAGACCTTCGCGTCGGCGAGCACCGCGAGCGCGGCCGGCTTGGCTGCGCCGAGCGCGGCGCCGTCGACGTCGACCTGGATCATCTTCTGCGCCGCCGGCGCCCGCCAGTACGGCGCCTTGCCCCACCAGTCGGTCTCGCCCAGGCGCGAGCCGACGCACAGCACGACGTCGGCGTCGTTGCGCACCTCGTGGTTGAGCTTGACGTGGATCATCGGCACCGAGAGCTCGGAGGTCTCCGGCAGGGCCCCGCGCGCGCCCCAGCTGGTGGTGACCGGCGCGTGCAGCAGCTCGGCGACCCGCGCCAGCTCCGTGTAGGCGCCGGCGTGCACCACGCCGCTGCCGGCGTGGATCATCGGCGCCTCGGCCGCGGCGAGCAGCTCGGCGGCGCGCTCGACGTCCTCCGGCGCCGGCTGCGGCGGGCTCGCGCGCCGGTAGGCGGAGGGCGCCCACAGCGCGGGCTCGCCCTTGAGCGCGCCGTTCATGATGTTTTCCGGCACGTCGAGGTGCACCACGCCGGGCCGCCCTTCCCAGCAGGCGCGCAGCGCGGCGCGCATCAGCTCCGGAATCCGGTCGTGGGACGGCGCGGCGCGGCTCCACTTCGCGAAGGCGGACACCACGCCGCACTGGTCGAAGCTCTGGTAGGCGCCGGGCCGCGGCGGGTAGCTGAGGCCGGTGCGGCGCGCGCTCGTCACGCACAGCACCCGGTTGCCCTCGGCCTGCTCGACCACCAGCCCGGGCAGCACGTTCGCGACGCCGGGGCCGTTGGAGGCCATGCACACGCCGAGCCGGCCGGTGAGGCGCGCGTAGGCGCCGGCCATGTGGGCGGCGCTCGTCTCGTGCCGCGGCGTGACGATCTCGATGCCGAGGCGGTGCAGCGCCGAGTAGAACCCGAAGTAGGTGCCGTCGATGATCCCGAACACCTTGTCGACGCCTTCCGCCTGCAGCATGCGAGCGATCAGCTCGCCGCCGGTTACCTCCGCCATGCTCTCTCCCCCGCCCGCTGCCCGTCGCCGGGCATTGTAAGGCCCTAGCTCGCGCTCAAGGCCCTGAAGTCGATCCGCACCTCCGACGCATCGGGCTCTCCGCTGCGCGCGAGGATCGCTTCGCGCGCCTTGTCGCGCAGCGCGATCGCCGCCTCCCAGCCCTCGCCCTCGGGCGCGATCGGCTCTCCCACCAGCACCTGCAGCGCCGCGCGGCGCGGGATCCAGACGCCGTCGGGCAGCATGCTGCGGGTGCCGCGCATCACCACCGGCAGCACCGGCACGCCGGCCTGCGCGGCGGCGACGAAGGCGCCCATGCGAAACGGCAGCAGGCCGGGCTCGCGCCGCATCGTGCCTTCGGCGAACACGAGCGGCACCGTGCCGGCGCGCACGCTCGCCTCGATTGCGCGCTGGTCCTCGAGGCTGCGCGCGGTATCCCCGCGCTCGACGAACAGGCTGCCGAGATGCCGCAGCAGCGTGCCGGCGAAGCGCTGCGACACGAGCTCGCGCTTGGCGACGAAGGCCATGCGCGGCGGAAGCGCGGCGATCAGCACCAGGCCGTCGACGTAGCTCGCGTGGTTGCACACCACGATCGCGTTCGGCGTTCGCTCGAGGCGCTCCACGCCCTCGAGCGCCGGCGTCGCGCCCCACAGCGCGAGCACGAGGCGCGCGCCGCGGCGCCCGATGGCGCGCGCGCGCGCCTCGCTGCGCGTCGCGGCGATCAGCAGCCAGGCCGGCAGCATGACCAGCGCGAGGCTCGTCCAGGCCCAGGCGCCCCACAGCCGCGCGCCCGCGCGGCGCAGGACGCGCGCCGCGCGCGCCGACAGCCCGTCGAGCTCGAGCCGGGCGCGCTGCAGCCAGGCCGGGCGCTGGCCGGCGCCGAGCGCGCCGCGCTCGTAGAGCTCGCGGCAGGCGGCGCGGCGGATCTTGCCGCTGGAAGTCTTGAGCACGCTGCGCGGGGGCGCGAGCACCACTTCGTCGGCCGGCATCCCGATCAGGTCGAGCGCGAGCCGGTTGACCTCGGCGACGATCCGCGCGCGCTCCTCCTCGCGCGCCTCGCGGGTCTCGGCGAGCACGATCAGGCGCTCGCCTGTCCCGCTCGAGCCGGAAGCGAACACCGCGACCGCGCCCTGCCGGATCCCGGCCACCTCGCCGGCCGCCTCCTCGAGCTCCATCGGGTGGATGTTGTGGCCGCCGCGGATGATGAGGTCCTTCGCGCGGCCGGTCAGGTAGAGCTCGCCCGCGGCGAGATAGCCGAGGTCTCCGGTATTGCGCCAGCCGTCGTCGATCAGCTGCGCGGTGGCCTCGGGATTCTCGAAGTAGCCCCGGGTGGCCGACGGCCCGCTGAACTGCACGCGCCCTTCGACGCGCTCGTCCACCTCGCGTCCGCCCTCGTCGACGATGCGGATGCGGTGCCCGGGCAGCGCGCGGCCGCAGGACACGATCAGCAGCGGCAGCGGGTCGTGCGCGCGCGCGGGCCGCGCGAGGCCGCGGCGCTGCAGCGCGGCGCGCTCGACGCGGTCGACCAGCGGCCCGCGCCCGAGCGGCGGAAAGGAGACCCCGAGACAGGACTCGGCCAGGCCGTAGACCGGCGTCATCGCCTCGCGCTTGAGGCCGTAGCGCGCGAAGCGCTCGCAAAAGCGCTCCACCGTCTCCGCGCTCACCGCCTCGGCGCCGTTGAACGCGAGCCGCAGCGAGGACAGGTCGAGGCCTTCGAGCTGGCTGTCCGAAAGCTTGCTCAGGCACAGCTCGTAGGCGAAGTTCGGCGCCGAGGTGAGCGTGCCGCGGTGATGGGCGATCCGCCGCAGCCAGCGCTCGGGCCGCGACAGGAAGGAAAGCGGGGACATCAGCACCAGCGGGTAGCCGTAGAGCAGCGCGCCGAGGCAGGCGCCGATCAGGCCCATGTCGTGATAGAGCGGCAGCCAGGACACGAAGACGTCGGCGGGTCCCGCCTGCGCGGCGGTCCCCATCGCGCGGATGTTGGCGACCAGGTTCGCGTGCGACAGCACCACGCCCTTGGGGCGCCCGGTGCTGCCCGAGGTGTACTGCAGGAAGGCGACGTCGCCGGGCGCCGCGCGTGCCGGCGCCGCGCTGCCGCCCGCTTGCGCCACCTCGTCGACGGTGACGACCTCGCCGAGCGCCTCGGCATGCGCGCGCAGCACGTGCGCGAGCGGCTTGGCCGCCTCGACCGTGACGAACAGCCGCGCCCCGCTGTCGGCGACGATGCCCGCGATGCGGCGGAAATGCTGCTCGAGCTGGGCCGGCCGCGCCGGCGGGTAGAGCGGCACGGGGATCGCGCCCGCGCGCAGCGTGCCGTAGAAGGCGGTGAAAAAGCCGCGGCTGGTCGGCAGCATGATCGCGACGCGCTCGCCCGCCGCGATGCCGCGCGCGGCGAGCCCGGCGGCGAATTCGCCCGCCGCCTGCGCGAGCGCGGCGAAGCTGATCGTCTCGGCCGCGTCGCGCTCGCCGTAGAGCGTGATGTGCGTGCGCTCTGGGTGGCGCGCGAGGTGCCACTCGAGCGCCTCGCCGAGGGTCTCGACCGCGAGCGCCGGATGCTCCGCCGCCGGCGCCTCCCGCGCCGCGGCCGCCGCCTGGACGGCGGGCGCGGCGACGGGACCGGCGGCGGGCGCGGCGTCGAAATAGCGCAGCAGGTCGCGCGCAGTCTCGGCCTCGCTGAATCCTTCCTCCGGCAGGCGCACGCCCATGACTTGCTCGACGCGGGCGGCGAGCTCGACGCGCGCCAGGCTGTCGAGCCCGAAATCGCGCTCGAGCGAGTCGTCGAGGCCCAGCCGCCCGATCGCGGGGTCGCGCGGATGCAGCTCGCGGGCCAGGACGCGCAGCAGCTCGAGCAGTTGCGCGCCCTGCGCGCCGACTTCGTTCATGTAATTGACCGGGATCAAGAGGCGGCGATGGCCGCGCGGCAGACTGGATTGTCAGACAGGGCAGCAATATGGACAAGCCGGATTCAAATTCGGGCCGCCGCCTCGCGGCCGGCGAGCTGCGCCGGCGCTGCGATCCCGCGCAACTGGCCTTCGCCAGCACCGACGAGCTGGAGGATTTCGGCGGCGCGCTCGGCCAGCAGCGCGCGGTCGAGGCGATCCGCTTCGGCATCGGCATGCCGCGCGACGGCTACAACCTGTTCGCGATGGGGCCGGAAGGCCTCGGGCGCCGCACCCTCGTGCGCGGCTTCCTCGAGCGGGCCGCCCCGGCGCGCGAGGTGCCGCCGGACTGGTGCTACGTGTTCAATTTCGGCACGCCGCACAAGCCGCGCGCGCTGCGCCTGGCGCCGGGCCGGGCGCCGCGGTTCAAGGAGGGCATGGAACGGCTGGTGCAGGACCTGCGCGCGGGAATCCCGGCGGCGTTCGAGACCGACGAGTACCGCAGACGGCGGCAGGAGATCGAGGCGGCGTTCAACGAGCACCAGGAGAAGGCGTTCGGCGAGATCGGCGAGCGCGCCAAGGACCAGGGCATCGCGCTGCTGCGCACGCCCAGCGGCTTCGGCTTCGCGCCGACGCGCAAGGACGAGGTGATGAGCCCGCAGGACTTTCACAAGCTGCCCAAGGAGGAGCAGACGCGCCTCGAAGAGGCGATCGCGAAGCTGCAGGCGGATCTCGAGCAGGTCATCCAGGAGGTGCCGAAATGGCGGCGCGAAACGCAGCACAGGCTGCGCGAGCTCAACCGCGAGATCACGCGCAACGCGGTGCACGGCCTGATCGAGGAGCTCAAGGCCGAGTACGCGGCGCTGCCCGCCGTGGGCGAATACCTCGACGCGCTGGAGGAGGACGTGCTCGACCACGCCGAGGTGTTCCAGCAGCCCAAGGATGGCGAGCAGCCGTCGCTGTTCGGCATTCCCTTGCCGCAGGGCGAGGAGTCCGACCTCACCTTCCGGCGCTACCGCGTCAACCTGCTGATCGAGCACGCCGGCGCCACGGGCGCGCCGATCGTCTACGAGGACAACCCCACCCACGACAACCTCACCGGCCGCATCGAGCACATCGCGCAGATGGGCACGCTGGTGACCGACTTCACCCTGATCAAGGCCGGCGCGCTGCACCGCGCCAACGGCGGCTACCTGATCCTGGACGCGGTCAAGCTGCTGACGCAGCCGTTCGCCTGGGAGGCGCTCAAGCGCGCGCTGCGCGCGCGCGAGATCCGCACCGAGTCGCTGGGACAGGTCCTGAGCCTGATCAGCACGGCTTCGCTCGAGCCGGAGCCGATTCCGCTCGACGTCAAGGTGGTGCTGGTGGGCCAGCGCATGCTCTATTACCTGCTGCACGATCTCGACCCGGAGTTCGGCGAGCTGTTCAAGGTCGTGGTCGACTTCGACGAGGACATGCCGCGCGACGCCGGCGCGGACCTGCTCTACGCGCGCGCGGTCGCGACCGTGGCGCGCAGCCTGAAGCTGCGCCCGCTCGAGCGCGACGCGGTGGCGCGGGTGATCGAGCACGGCGCGCGCGCCGCGGACGACGCCGAGCGCGTCTCGGTCCAGATGCGGGGCCTGGCCGATCTGCTGCGCGAGTCCGATTACTGGGCCGACGCCGACGGCCGGGCGCTGACCTCGGCCGCCGACGTGCAGCGCGCGATCGACGCCCAGGAGCGCCGCGCCGACCGCATCCGCCAGCGGCTGCGCGAGGAGATGCTGCGCGGCCGGCTGCTGATCGACACCTCCGGCGAGCGCGGCGGGCAGGTCAACGCGCTGGCGGTAGTGCAGCTGGGCGGCTTCTCCTTCGGCGTGCCGCACCGCATTACGGCCCGCGTGCGGCTGGGCGGCGGGAGAGTGCTCGACATCGAGCGCGAGTCCGAGCTCGGCGGCCCGATCCATTCCAAGGGCGTGCTGATCCTGGCGGGGTTCCTGGCGGGGCGCTACGCCCCCAACAAGCCCCTTGCCGCCAGCGCGAGCCTCGTGTTCGAGCAGAGCTACGGCGGCGTCGAGGGCGACAGCGCCTCGTCGGCCGAGCTCTACGCCCTGCTCTCGGCGCTCGCCGGCGCGCCCCTCAGGCAGTCGCTCGCGGTCACCGGCTCGGTCAACCAGCACGGCGACGTGCAGGCGATCGGCAGCGTGAACGAGAAGATCGAGGGCTTTTTCGACCTCTGCGCGGCGCGCGGCCTGAGCGGCGATCAGGGCGTGCTCATTCCGGCCGCGAACGTGAACAACCTCATGCTGCGCAACGACGTGGTGGAGGCGGTCGCGGCCGGCCGCTTCAACGTCCATGCGGTCGAGACCATCGATCAGGGCATCGAGGTGCTGACCGGGCTGCCCGCCGGCGCGCGGCGCGCCGACGGAAGCTTCCCGCCCGGCACGCTGAACCATCGGGTCGAGCAGCGGCTGCTGGAATACGCCGAGCATGCCCGCAGCTTCGGCTCCGCAGCCGCGCCGCGCGGCACCCGGCGCGGCGGGCCGCAACGATGACCCTGCAGCGCATCGTGGTGGCGCTCGATACGGGGCCCCGCGCCCGCGCCGCGCTCGAAGCCGCCGTGCAGCTCGCCGCGCGCTTGCAGACCGAGCTGGTCGGCCTGTTCGTGGAAGACGTCGAGCTGCTGCACCTGGCGGGCCTGCCTTTCGCGCGGGAGGTCGGCTATCCGTCGGCGACGCTGCGCCCCCTGGACGTCGCCGCCATGGAGCGCGCGCTGCGGGGCGCCGCGCACGACATGCAGCGGACCCTCGCCGCAGTCGCCGGGCGCGGCCCGCTCAGCTGGTCCTTCCGCACCGCGCGCGGCGCGGTGCCGGCGGCGCTGCGCGCAGCCGCGGCCGAAGGCGGCATCGTGGTGACCTGCGCCCTGCGAGTCGCGCTGCGCGCGCCGCTCGCGGTGCTTTGCACGACGGCGCTGCCGCCGGAGCAGGCCGTACCCGCTGCGGCAGCGCTCGCGGCCGCCCTGGGCGGCACGGTGGAGATCGTGCTGCTGGACGGCGAGAACGACGCGGCCGAGACCTGGCGGCGCCGCGCACGGCAACTGCTGGAGGCGGATCCGTCGGTACGCGTGTAGGAACTCAGAGGGGGCTTTGCTCATGGCGATCGGAGACATCTGCAACCGCGAGGTCGTATTCGCGAGGAAGGACGAGAGTGTGCTGAGCGCGGCGGTGTTGATGCGCGAGCACCATGTCGGCAGCCTTGTAATGGTCGACGAGGCAAGCGGCAAGCGCATTCCGGCGGGAATCGTCACCGACCGCGACATCACGGTCGGCGTGGTGGCGCTCGGCCTGGATCCCGGGCGCACGCCGCTCGGAGAGATCATCGGGCCGGAAATCGTCTGCGTGCGCGAGGACACCGGCGTGGCCGAGTGCGTCGCGATGATGCGGCAAAAGGGCCTGCGCCGCCTGCCCGTGGTCGACGCTGCGGGCGCGCTCGTCGGGCTGGTCGCGGCCGACGACATGCTCGAGCTGCTGGCGGAGGAAATGTCGGCGCTGGCGGCGGTCGTCGCGCGCGAGCAGCGGCGCGAGCAGGCGCAGCGCCGGGCCTCGCCCTAGGGCCGCGCTAGGTCTTGCGGCGGGCGGCGTAGAGCTCGCGGAAGGTGCGCCCGGCGGGCGCCGGCATGTCGCGTCCCAGCGTCCAGCCGGAGCCGACCGGCAGGCGCGAGATCCTGCCCTTCGCGCCGCCCATCAGCTTGAGCGCGCGCACCGCGATCCGGGTCGCGAGCGCGTAAAGGCGCGGCCGCTTCGCGGCGAACGCCCAGAGCCGGAACCCGGCGCGCTCGCGCCACGGGCGCAGCCCGGCCTGCATCTGCCGCTCGCGCAGCTTGCGCAGCAGCTCGGGGAGCGGAATCCGCACCGGGCAGGCGACCTCGCAGGCGCCGCACAGGGTGGCGGCCTGCGGCAGGTCGAGCGCGTTCTCGATTCCCTGGTAGACCGGCGTCAGCACCGAGCCCATCGGTCCCGGATAGACCCAGCCGTAGGCGTGGCCGCCGACGGTCTGGAAAACCGGGCAATGGTTCATGCACGCACCGCAGCGGATGCAGCGCAGCATGTCCTGCATGTCGCTGCCGACCAGCCGGGTGCGGCCGGCATCGACCAGGATCACGTACATGTGCTCCGGCCCGTCGAGGTCGCCCTCGCGGCGCGGGCCGGTGACGATGGTGAAGTAGTTCTCGATCTCCTGCCCGGTCGCCGAGCGCGGCAGCACGCGGTTGAGCGTGGACAGGTCCTCCAGCGTCGGGATCACCTTCTCGATGCCGGTGATCGCGACGTGCACCTTCGGCAGCGTGGTCACCATGCGGCCGTTGCCCTCGTTGGTGACGAGCGCCACCGAGCCGGTCTCTGCCACCAGGAAGTTGCCGCCCGAGATGCCGAGGTCCGCGCTCAGGAAATGCCCGCGCAGCATCTCGCGCGCCTCGCGCGTGAGCGCCTCGGTGTCGGTGAGCCGCGGCCGGTGGTGATGCTCGGCGAACAGATCGGAGACCTGCTCCTTGTCCTTGTGGATTGCCGGCGCGATGATGTGCGAGGGCGGCTCCTTGGCGAGCTGGATGATGTACTCGCCGAGGTCGGTCTCGACCGGCGTGACGCCGTTCGCCTCGAGCGCCTCGTTCAGCCCCGCCTCCTCCGACACCATCGACTTCGACTTGATCGCCTTCTTCACGCCGTGGCGGGCGCAGATCTCGAGCACGTGGCGCCGGATCTCGGCGGCGTCCTTCGCCCACAGCACCTTGGCGCCGCGCCGGGTCGCTTCCTCTTCGAACCGCAGCAGCCAGGCGTCCAGATTGGCGAGCCCGAGATTGCGGATCGCCTCGCTCGCGCGGCGCAGCTCCTCGAACGCTTCGACGCCGTAGGCCTCGCGCGCCGCGGCGCGCTTGTCGGCGAAGCCGCTGCCGAAGCGCTTCAGCACGCTCTGCAGCCTCGCGTCGGCGAGCGCCCCGTGGGCGCGCGCCTTGAACTGCATCGACTGCATGCGCATCAGTCGGTCTCTCCGGCGAGCAGCTCGGCGACGTGCAGCACGCGCGTCGTCTCGTCGCCGCGGCGGCGCAGCCGGCCCTCGATGTTGAGCATGCAGCCGAGGTCGCCCAGCACCACCGTGCCGGCGCCCGAGGCGGCGATGCGCTCGCACTTGGTCTGGGCCATCGCGGCCGAGATCTCGCCGAACTTGATCGAGAAGGTGCCGCCGAAGCCGCAGCAGACCTCGCTGTCCTTCATCTCCTCGAGCCTGACGCCGGGCATTCTGGAAAGCAGGCTGCGCGGCTGCTGCTTGACGCCGAGCTCGCGCAGCCCGGCGCAGGAATCGTGGTAGGTGATCCTGCCCTCGAAGCGCCCGGGCGGCTGCTCCAGGCGGGCCACGTTGAGCAGGAAATCGGTGAGCTCCCAGCTCTTCGCCGCGAGCGCCTCCACCCGCGCGAGCCACGCGCCCTCGCCCGCGAACAGGGCCGGGTAATGGGTCTTGATCATGCCGGTGCAGGAGCCCGAGGGCGCCACCAGGTAGTCGCAGGACTCGAATTCGCCGATCAGCTTCTCGGCCAGGGCGCGCGCCGAGGCGCGCTCGCCGGAATTCCAGCCGGGCTGGCCGCAGCAGGTCTGCGACGCGGGCACCACCACCTCGAAACCCGCGCCTTCGAGCAGCTTGAGGGCGGCAAAGCCGATGCGCGGCCGCATCATGTCCACCAGACAGGTGACGAACAGGCCGACGCGGCGTCCGCTGCTCATGAGGAAGACTTTTCTTTTTGAAACAGGGGCAAAAGGACATTCAAGGATAACACGCCGATGCCTCGCCCGATTTCACATCGTGAGATACAATCGGCCAGTCCTCATGATGCTTTGCAGCAAATCCGTGCCGCCCGCGAAATCCAAGACCGACGAGCAGAAAAGCCCGATCCAGGTGATCGAGCGCATGATGAGGCTGCTCGAGGTGCTCGCCGACCATCCCGAGCCGCTCGGCCTGAAGCAGGTCGCGCAGTACACCGGCCTGCACCCGTCGACCGCGCACCGGATCCTCGCCGCGATGGCCGCCGACCGCCTGGTCGACCGGGTCGAGCCCGGCAGCTACCGCCTCGGCATGCGCCTGCTCGAGCTCGGCACGCTGGTGAAGTCGCGCATCAACGTGCGCGAGCTGGCGCTGCCGGTCATGCGCGAGCTGCACGCCCAGACCGGGGAAACGGTCAACCTCTCGGTGCGCCACGACGACGAGATCGTCTACGTCGAGCGCACCTCCGCGGGCCGCGCCGCGATGCGCATCGTGCACGCGATCGGGGCGCGCGCGCCGCTGCACGTCACCGCGGCGGGCAAGCTGTTCCTGCTCGAGGACGGGTTCGCCAGGCTGCGCGACTACGCCAAGCGCACCGGACTCGCGCCCCACACGCGCAACACCCTCAACAGCATCGCGCTGCTCGAGCGGGATCTCGAGCGCATCCAGCGCCAGGGCTATGCGACCGACAACGAGGAGGCGGAGATAGGCGTGCGCTGCGTCGCGGCCGGGGTGCGCAACGACGCGGGAGACCTGATCGCGGGCCTGTCGCTGTCGACGCCGGCCGACCGCATGAAGCCGCAATGGGGGGCTCTGGTGAAGGAAGCCGCGGAGCGCATCTCGCGCGCGATCGGCCACCGTCCGGCGGCGCGCATCGGGGCCGCCTAGGCGCGCCTCAGGCGGCCGCCAGGCCGTGGAGCGAAAACAGGCCGCGCAGGTCGCGCCAGACCTCGGCGCCCTCGAAGCCGGCCTCGGCGGCGAGCGCGCGGAACTCGTCCACCGAGTACTTGCAGGAGTTCTCGGTGTGGATCGTCTCGCCGGCTTCGAACTCGAACCGGCTGCCTCCCACGCGCACGCTCTGGCGCACCAGCGACACGAGGTGCATTTCGACCCTTCCCATCGACGCGTTGTAGAACGCGTAGTGGCGGAATCGCCGCAGGTCGAAGTCGCCCCCGAGCTCGCGGTTGATGCGCGCGAGCAGATTGAGGTTGAACGCCGCGGTCACGCCCTCGGCGTCGTTGTAGGCGGCGTGCAGGACGTTGGCGTCCTTCTTCAGGTCGACCCCGACCAGCATCGCGCCGCCCGCGCCGACCTGCGCGCGGGTCATGCGCAGGAAGCCCTCGGCCTCGGCGCGCGCGAGATTGCCGATCGTCGAGCCCGGAAAGTAGGCCAGGCGGCGGTGCGCCTTGCGCCCGGCGCGCGGCGGCAGCCTGAGCGGGCGCGAAAAATCGCCCACCACCGCGGCGATCTCGAGCCAGGGGAACTCGCGCGCGAGGCGCCACGCCGCCTCGCGCAGCGCGGCCTCGGAGATTTCCACCGTCACGTAGCGCGCGGGGCGCAGATGCTCGATCAGCATGCGCGTCTTGACGCCCTCGCCGCTGCCGTACTCGATCAGCTCGCAACCCTCGCCGGCGAAGCGCGCGATCGCGCGCATGTGCCGCCTGGTGAGCGCGAGCTCGGTGCGCGTGGGGTAGTACTCGCGCAGGCGGCAGATGCGCTCGAACAGCCGGCTGCCCTCGGCGTCGTAGAGGTACTTGGGCGAGAGCGCCTTCTGCGGCTGCGACAGGCCGGAGATGACGTCGTCGAGAAAGCTGTCCGCGGGAACCGCGGAACCGAAAAACCTGACGCTACCCTGGGTGCTCAGCCGCGAGAGTCGGCCAGCACGCTGCTTCTTTCGAGCCACTTGCGAATGCGGTTGGCGTCGCCGAACCGGGAGTACCTGCCCCAGGAATCGAGCAGCACCATGATCAGCTCGCGCGACTCGACCTTCACCTGCATGACCAGGCAGCGGCCGGCTTCGCTGATGTAGCCGGTCTTGGACAGGTCGATGTCCCAGTGCCGATTGCGGATCAGCCGGTTGGTATTGTGGTACGAGAGCATGCGCCCGCGCGCTTCGACCCGCGCGCGCTCGCGCGTCGTGTATTCGCGGATCAGCGGGTACTGCGTGGCCGCCTTGACCAGGCGGGCCAGGTCGCGCGGGCTGGAGACGTTTTTCGGGTTGAGCCCGGTGGGGCCCGCGTAGTGCGTATCGTCCATGCCGAGCGCGTGCGCCTTCGCGTTCATCGCCGCGACGAAAGCCGTCGTTCCGCCCGGGTAGGTGCGCGCCAGCGCGAAGGCGGCGCGGTTCTCGGAGGCCATCAGCGCGAGCAGCAGGAGCTGGCTGCGCGTGAGCACCGTGCCCGGGCGCAGGCGCGAGTGCGTGCCCTTCAAGTGGTCGATGTCCTGCCTGCTGACCACGACGCGCTCATTCATGTCGACGCCGCTGTCGAGCAGCACCATCGCGCTCATCAGCTTGGTGATCGAGGCGATCGGCATCACCTCGTCGGAATTCTTGGCGAGGATCGTCTTGCCGCTGTGGACGTCCTCCACCAGCACCGCGTTCGAGCGCAGGAACACTCTGTGCGTCTGCGCGTGCGCGAAGCCGACGGTGAGCAGCAGCACCGCCAGCAGCGCGACGCCCGCGACGATCTTCTCCAGCGTGTGCAGCTGGCGTTGTGATTCTTCTTGCATGGCCCCAGTGTATAGCACGGTTTCCGGGAAACGCAAGCAAAAATAAGGGGCTACCCCCCATATCTCGAAAAGACGTGAAATATTTCTGATTTCCTGCTAGGCGGCCCTGACCCGCTCCAGCGTTTCCTCGGCGGCGGCGGCCTGCTGCTGCAGGGCCCACATGCGGGCGTACTCGCCGCCGGCGGCGAGCAGCTCGCGGTGGCTGCCGCGCTCGACGATGCGGCCCTGCGCGAGCACCAGGATCTGGTCGGCATCCATCACGGTCGAGAGGCGGTGCGCGATGACCAGGGTGGTGCGGCCCTTGGAGATGCGCTCGAGCTCGGCCTGGATCGCCTTTTCGGATTTCGAATCGAGCGCCGAGGTCGCCTCGTCGAAGATCAGGATGCGCGGCTGCTTGAGCAGCGCGCGCGCGATCGCCACCCGCTGCTTCTCGCCTCCCGAGAGCTTGAGGCCGCGCTCGCCGACCATGCTCTCGTAACCGGCGGGCAGGCTCAGGATGAAATCGTGGATGTGGGCCGCGCGCGCCGCCTCGACCAGGTCGTCCTCGCTCGCGTCGGGCCGGCCGTAGCGGATGTTGTAGCGGATGGTGTCGTTGAACAGCACCGTGTCCTGCGGCACGATGCCGATCGCCGCCCGCAGCGAATGCTGCCGGACCTCGCGCAGGTCGACGCCGTTGACGAGGATCGCGCCCGCGCTCACGTCGTAGAAGCGGTACAGCAGGCGCGCCAGGGTGGATTTGCCGGAGCCGGAGTGGCCGACCACCGCCAGGCGCCGGCCCGCCGGGATGGCGAAGCTCACTCCGTGCAGGATCTGGCGCGCGGGCTCGTAGCCGAAGTCGACGTCGCGGAACTCGACCGCCGCCGGCCCTTGCGGGAGCGCGGCGGCGTCCGGCTTGTCCTCGACTTCGCGGTTCGCGGAGAGCAGGCGGAACATGCGGTCCATGTCGATCAGCGCCTGCTTGATCTCGCGGTAGACCATGCCGAGGAAATTGAGCGGGATGTAGAGCTGGATCAGCAGGCCGTTCACCAGCACCAGGTCGCCGAGCGTGAATTTGCGCGCCACCACTCCCTGCGCCGCGAGAAACATGAGCGCGGTCACGGCGCCGGCGATGATCAGCGCCTGGCCGATGTTGAGCAGCCCGAGCGAGGCCTCGTTCTGCACCGAGGCGTTCTCGTACTTGAGCAGGTTGTCGTCGTAGCGGCGGGCCTCGAACTCCTCGTTGCCGAAGTACTTCACGGTCTCGTAGTTGAGCAGGCTGTCGATCGCGCGCGCGTTGGCGCTCGAGTCGAGCTCGTTCGCGCGGCGCCGGATCTCCATCCGCCACTCGGTCACCAGCACGGTGAAAGTGAGATAGATCGCGACCGCGCCGAAGGTGATCGCCGCGAAGCGCCAGTCGAACTTCTTCAGCAGCACCGCGCCGACCAGCGCGAATTCGAGGATCACCGGAATGATCGAGAACAGCAGGTACGAAAGCAGCTGCGAGATGCCGCGCGTGCCGCGCTCGATGTCGCGCGACATCCCTCCGGTCTGGCGCTCCAGGTGAAAGCGCAGCGAGAGCTGGTGCAGGTGGCGGAACACCTCCAGCGCGACGCGGCGGATCGCGCGCTGGGTGACCCGCACGAAGACCACGTCGCGCAGCTCGGCGAACAAGGTGGTCGAGAATCGCAGCAGACCGTAGATCGCCAGCAGCGCGGCCGGCACCGCGACGATCGCGGTTTTCGCGTCGAGGCCGTCGACCACCTGCTTCATGATCAGGGGCACGCCGACGTTGGCGACCTTCGCCGCGGTGAGGCACACCAGGGCGGCGCCCACGCGCCATTTGTATTCGAGCAGGTAGGGAAGGAGCAGCCCGAAGGCGCGCCATTCGGTGCCGCGGAGACGCTGGGTGGGGGCGGAGCTGTGCGCGCGGGCCATGGAAGCCCGCGATTCTAGTGGTTTTTCGCCGCGCCCCGCCCGAACGGCAGCAGCAGCACCCAGCCGAGGCAGTAGACATCGAGCACGAGCGGCAGCGGCAGCAGGGCGAAATTCCACCAGCCGGGATGCCAGCCCAGCCATTTCTCGACCGTGGGCAGGGTCAGGAACATGGCGACGGCCCCCGACAGCCCGGGCAGGAACGGGATCCCGCTCGGCACGCGCTCGCCCACCTTGGCCTTGCTCCAGGCGCGCCAGACCTGGAAGTTGACCACTGCGCCGACCAGGAAGAACAACCACATCATCGATGCGGCCACCAGCCCCAGCAGGAACAATCCGCCCATCGCGCCAGCCTCTCACATCCGGGCCCGCCCGGCTTGACGCCCCGCCGCGCGCGCCGTAAGATTCAAACGTTCGTTTGAATTCTCATGCCCCTGCGAACCGTCAAGCCGCAACACCTGACCCGCACGCGCATCCTCGACGCGGCGGAGGAACTTTTCATGCAGCACGGCTTCGAAGCCACCTCGATGCGGCTGCTCACCTCGACCGCCGGGGTCAATCTGGCCGCGGTCAATTACCACTTCGGCTCCAAGGATGCGCTGATCGAGGCGCTGTTCCAGCGCCGCCTCGACCCGATGAACGCCGAGCGCATCGCCGCGCTCGACGCGCTCGAGCAACGGGCGGGCGAGCAGCCGCTCGCGCCCGAGCAGATCATACGCGCCTTCATCGGCGCGAGCCTGCGCATGATCGAGGATGCGCGAAGCGGCGGGCGCAACTTCATCCGGCTGCTCGGACGCGCCTATACCGAGCCCGCGCGACAGATCCGGGCCCTGATCGGGCGCTTGCACGCGCCGGCGATGGAACGCTTCAAGGCCGCCTTCGCCCGCGCACTGCCCGATGTTCCGCTGGAGGAGCTGGTCTGGCGCATGCACTTCATGTTCGGCACGCTGTCCTACACCCTGGCGGCGACCGACACGGTTCAGCTGATCGCGGGCTGCAAGCCCGAGGACCGCTACGACGCGCAGCTGCTCGAGGCGCGCCTGGTCGCGTTCCTCGCCGCGGGACTGCTCGCGCCGCTGCCGCAACACAACGTCATGAAAGCCGCCTAGGCAAAGGCTAAAGGAGACTGCCATGTTCGGTTTCGTCGTCACCCTCGTCGTCGCCCTGATTCTGGCGCTGGTCTTCGCCGCGCCGCTGCGCCGGGCGCTCATCAGCAATCCGCTGCTCGCCCTGTATCGCCGCATCCTGCCGGACATGTCGCAGACCGAGCGCGAGGCGATCGACGCCGGCACCGTCTGGTGGGACGGCGACCTGTTCTCCGGCCGGCCGGACTGGGACAAGCTGCTCGCCGTGCCGGCGCCGAAGCTCACGCGCGAGGAGCAGGCCTTCGTCGACGGCCCCTGCGAAGAGCTGTGCGCGATGTGCGACGACTGGGAGATCACCCACGAGCGGCAGGACCTGCCGCCGCAGGCGTGGCAGTTCATGAAGGACAAGGGCTTTCTCGGCATGATCATCCCGAAGAAGTACGGCGGCCTCGAGTTCTCGGCGCTCGCGCATTCGGCGGTCGTGATGAAGCTCGCCACCCGCTCGAACGCCGCGGCGGTGAGCGTGATGGTGCCGAACTCGCTCGGGCCGGCCGAGCTGCTGCTGCACTACGGCACCGAAGAGCAGAAGGACTACTACCTGCCGCGCCTCGCGCGCGGCCTCGAGATTCCCTGCTTCGCGCTCACCAACCCCGAGGCCGGCTCGGATGCCGCGGCGATCCCGGACTACGGCATCGTGTGCCGCGGCATGTACCAGGGCAAGGAAGTGCTCGGCATGCGCGTTACCTGGGACAAGCGCTACATCACGCTCGGCCCGGTGGCGACGCTGCTCGGACTCGCCTTCCGCCTCTACGACCCCGAGCGCCTGCTCGGCGGCGAGGAGGACCTGGGCATCACCTGCGCGCTGGTCCCGACCAGCCATCCCGGGGTCGAGATCGGCCGCCGCCACCTGCCGCTGAACGCCGTGTTCCAGAACGGGCCGAACTCCGGCAGGGACGTCTTCATGCCGCTCGAGTGGATCATCGGCGGGCGCGAATACGCCGGCAAGGGCTGGATGATGCTGATGGGCTGCCTCGCCGCCGGGCGCTCGATCTCGCTGCCGGCCTCCTCGGTGGGCGGGGCGAAGGGAATGGCGCGCTACACCGGCGCCTATGCGAGGGTGCGCAGCCAGTTCAAGACCCCGATCGGCAGGCTCGAGGGCGTCGAGGAGGCGCTCGGCCGCATCGCCGCCAATTGCTACCTGATGGACGCCACGCGCGTGATGACCGCCGGCGCGGTCGACGCCGGCGAGAAGCCGGCGGTGATCTCGGCCATCGCGAAGTACCACATGACCGAGCGCGTGCGCAAAGTGATCGACGACGCGATGGACGTCCACGGCGGCAAGGGCATCTGCCTCGGGCCCAGCAACTGGATCGGCCGCGGCTACCAGGTCGTGCCGGTCGGCATCACGGTGGAGGGCGCGAACATCCTGACCCGCAGCCTGATCATCTTCGGCCAGGGCGCGATCCGCTGCCATCCCTACGTCCTGCGCGAGATGCGCGCGGCCAAGGAATTGCGCGGCGCCGAGGCGTCGCGCGAGTTCGACGCCGCCCTGTTCTCGCACATCGGGCACACGATCGGAAACGGCGCGCGCGCCTTCTTCCACGCGCTCACCGCTTCCGCCTTCGCGCCGGCGCCGGCCGGCGCCGCGCCCGAGACCCGGCGCTACTACAAGGACCTGTCGCGCCTGTCGGCGGGGTTCGCCTTCGCGGCCGACGTCTCGATGCTGGTGCTGGGCGGCTCGCTCAAGCGCAGGGAGAAGATCTCCGCGCGCCTAGGCGACGTGCTGTCGGCGATGTACCTCGCCTCGGCCGCGCTCAAGCGCTACGAGGACCAGGGCCGCAGGCAAAGCGACCTGCCGCTGCTCGAGCACTCGGTGCAGGACGCGCTGTTTCAGGCGCAGCAGGCGCTCGGCGCGATCATCGCGAACTTTCCCAGCCGCCTCGCGGCGCTCAAGCTGCGCGCGGTGCTGTTCCCGCTCGGCAGGCGCTACGCGCCGCCGTCGGACCGTCTCAATCACGAGTGCGCGCAGCTGCTGCTCGCGCCCGGCGAGGCCCGCGACCGGCTCACCGAGGGCATGTACCTCGCGCGCGCCGAGGCGGACCCGACCGCGAAGCTCGAAGCGGCCCTGGCCGCCGCGATCGCCTGCGAACCGATCGAGCGCAAGCTGCGCGACGCCGCCAGGCGCGGCGCGATCGCGCCGCGTGCCGGCGAAGACGCCGCGGCGCTCGCGCGCGACAAGGGCCTGATCGGCGCCGACGAGTACGCCGAGTGGCAGCGCAAGGAAGCCCTGCGGCGCGATGTCATCAAGGTCGACGATTTCGAGCAGGACTTCGGCCGGGCAGGGATCATGCGCAAGCTGGCGCACGAGCTGCCGGCGGCGAAGGCGGCCTGACCATGAGCGCCAAACCGGTCTACATCATCGACGGCGCGCGTACGCCGTTTCTCAAGTCGAAGAACCGCCCCGGCCCCTTCTCCGCCAGCGACCTGGCCACCCAGGCGGGGCGCGGGCTTCTGCTGCGGCAGAAGTTCGAGCCCACCGAGCTGGACGAGGTGATCCTCGGCTGCGCCGCGCCCTCGGTCGACGAGGTCAACATCGGCCGCGTGGCGGCGCTGCGCATGGGCTGCGGCCAGAAAGTCCCCGGCTGGACCGTGATGCGCAACTGCGCCTCCGGCATGCAGTCGCTCGATTCGGGCGTCAACAACATCCTCGCCGGGCGCTCCAATCTCGTGCTCGCGGGCGGCGTCGACGCGCTCTCGCGCGCGCCGCTGCTGCTCTCGGACGCGATGACGCTGTGGCTGTCGGACTGGTACCAGGCGAAATCGCTCGGCCAGAAGGCGCGCCAGCTGGCCAGGCTGCGGCTCAAGTACCTGGCGCCGGTGATCGGCATCATGAAGGGACTCACCGACCCGATCGTGGGCCTGCTGATGGGGCAGACCGCGGAGAACCTGGCTTACCGCTTCGGCATCACGCGCGAGCAGATGGACGAGTTTTCCGTGCGCAGCCACCAGCGCGTGGCCGCGGCGCAGGACGCCGGGCACCTCGCCGCGGGCGGCGGCGAAGTGGAGGCCGTCTACGACCGCGACGGCAACGCCTATACGCTCGACGACGGCCTGCGGCGCGACGCGTCGGTCGAAAAGCTGGCCAAGCTGAAGCCCTTCTTCGACCGCAAGTACGGCAACGTCACCCCGGGCAACAGCTCGCAGATCACCGACGGCGGCGTGTGGCTGATCCTCGCTTCCGAGGAGGCGGTCGGGCGCCACGGCCTGGAGCCGATCGGGCGCATCGTCGATTCCGAATGGGCGGGGCTCGACCCGGCGCAGATGGGACTGGGGCCGGTCCATGCCGCGACGCCGATCCTGAGGCGCAACGGGCTCGGGCTCAACGACCTCGACTACTGGGAGATCAACGAGGCCTTCGCGGCGCAGGTGCTCGCCTGCCTGGCGGCCTGGAAGGACGACGCCTACTGCCGCGATGAGCTCGGCCTGGACGGCGCGCTGGGCGCGCTCGACGAGGACAGGCTCAACGTGGACGGCGGCGCGGTGGCGCTCGGCCACCCGGTCGGCGCCTCGGGCGCGCGCATCGTGCTGCATCTGCTGAAGACGCTCAGGCGCAACAAGGCCAGGCGCGGCATCGCCTCGATCTGCATCGGCGGCGGGCTGGGCGGGGCGATGCTGGTGGAGGCGCTCTGAGATGAAGCACTTTCGCTGGGAAAAGGACGCTCGGCAGCTCGCCTGGCTCACCTTCGACAGGGAGGGCGAGTCGGCGAACACCTTCTCGCGCGAGGTGCTCGCGGAGCTCGCCGCCGCGCTGGACGAGATCGCGGCCGCGAAGCCCGCGGGCCTGATCATCCGCTCGGGCAAGGACAGCTTCATCGCAGGCGCCGACATCGAGGAATTCACCCGCTTCGAGGGTGTCGAGGAAGCGGTCGCGTTCACGCGCACGGGCTGGGACCTGCTCGAGAAGCTCTCGCGCCTGCCCTTCCCGACCACCGCCCTGATCAACGGCTTTTGCATGGGCGGCGGCCTCGAGCTCGCGCTCGCCTGCCGCTACCGGGTCGCGCTCGACGACCCGAAGACCCGCTTCGCCTTTCCCGAGGTCATGCTCGGCATCATGCCGACCTGGCACGGCGTGCAATGGCTGCCGAAGCGCATCGGCCCGGCCGCCGCGCTCGACATGATGCTCACCGGGCGCGCGGTGGATGCCCGGCGCGCCAAGCGCATGGGGCTGGTGGACCAGGCCGTTCCGCTCAGGATCTTCGAAAACACCGCGCGCATGCTGACGCTCGAGGCGCCCGCGCCGCGCAGGCTGCCGATCGTGCAGCGCCTCATGCTCGGTCCGCTGCGCGCACTGGTGGCTTCGCAGGCGCGCAAGCAGGTCGCGCGGCGCGCGACGCGCGAGCACTATCCCGCGCCGTACGCGATCATCGAGCTGTGGCAGAAGTACGACGGCGACCCGCTGGCCGCCCTGCGCGATCCGGCCTGTTCGCTCGAGAGCGTGTTCGAGCACCCGACCGCGCGCAACCTGATCCGGGTCTTCTTCCTGCAGGAGCGGCTCAAGTCGCTCGGCAAGGCGGCCGAGTTCGAGCCCCGCCACGTGCACGTCGTCGGCGCGGGCGTGATGGGCGGCGACATCGCCGCCGTGTGCGCGCTGCGCGGGATCCGGGTCACGCTGCAGGACACCTCGCCCGAGCGCATCGCGCCCGCGCTGAAGCGGGCCGCGCAGCTGTTCGAGCGCCGGCTGCACGACAAGCGCCGCGTGCGCGACGCGCTCGATCGCATGATCCCGGATGTCGCCGGAACGGGCGTGGCGCACGCGGACATCGTCATCGAGGCCATTTTCGAGGACCTGGAAGCGAAGCGCGCGCTGTTCGGCAGGCTGGAGGCGGCGGCGAGGCCGGGCGCGATCCTCGCCTCCAACACGTCGAGCCTCAAGCTGGCCGACATCGCCGCCGCGCTGAAGGACCCCTCGCGCCTGGTGGGGATCCATTTCTTCAACCCGGTGCCGCAGATGATGCTGGTCGAGGTCATCTCGGGCGAGCGCACCGACCCGGCGCTCGCGCAGAAAGCCGCGGCGTTCGTGCGCCGCATCGACAAGCTGCCGCTGCCGGTGAAGGATTCGGCGGGCTTTCTGGTCAACCGCGTGCTCGGCCCGTACATGCAGAACGCCTTCCGGATGCTGGACGAGGCGATCAAGCCCGAGACCATCGACGCGGCGATGGAGTCCTTCGGCATGCCGATGGGTCCGATCGAGCTGGCCGACACGGTGGGTCTGGACATCTGCCTCGCCGCCGGCAAGGAGCTGGCGAAGAAAGGCAAGGGCGGCGAGGCCGAAGCGCCGCGCAGGCTCGTCGACAAGGTCGCCCAGGGCCAGCTCGGCAAGAAGACCGGGCAGGGCATCTACCGCTACCGCGGCGGCAAGGCGGTCAAGGACGAGCCCGGCGAGGCGACGCCGGAGATGGTCGAAGCGCTGATCGCGCCCTATCTCGAGGAGGCGAAGGCGGTGCTCGCCGAGGGCATCGTCGCCGACGCCGACCTGATCGACGCCGGCCTCATCTTCGGCACCGGCTTCGCCCCGTTCCGGGGCGGACCGCTGCACTATCTGGAAACGAAGGACTCGCCCCGATGACGATCCCCGAGGGAAAGCTGCCCGCGCTGCGGGTGGTGCCGATGCCCGCCGACGCGAACCAGAACGGCGACATCTTCGGCGGCTGGATCATGGCGCAGGTCGACGTCGCCGGCGGCACCGTCGCCGGGCGCCTCGCGCGCGGACGGGTCGCCACGGTGGCGGTCAACTCGTTCGTGTTCAAGCAGCCGGTGCAGATCGGCGACGTGCTCTCGTTCTATGCCGACGTGGTGCGCATCGGCAATACCTCGATCACCGTCAACGTCGAGGTCTACGCCGAGCGGCGCCCGCACGATCCGAAAGTGGTGAAAGTCACCGAGGCGACGCTGACCTACGTCGCGATCGATTCGAACGGACGCCCGCGCCCCGTCCCGAAGAGCGGCTGACTCAGCGCAAACCCGGAAACAGCTGGACCAGCCCCTCGGCCATGGTCTGGATCGCGATCGCGGTCAGCATCAGGCCGAGCAGGCGCGTCGCGATATTGAGCCCGGTGGTGCCCAGGCGCGGCGCGAGCCGGTGCGCGAAGCGCAGCGTGAGCCAGAGCAGCGCGCAGACCGCCGCGATGCACGCCACCATCACCGCGAGATGCGCGATGCCGCGCGCCTGCGCGGCGATGATCGTGGTGCCGATCGCGCCCGGCCCGGCGAGCAGCGGCACCGCGAGCGGCACCACCCCCGAGAGCTCTCCCGCCTCGAGCTCCTCGGCCTCCTCGGCGGACTGGCGCACGCCGCCGGCGCGCGCGTTCAGCATGGCGAGCGCCATCAGCAGCAGCACCAGGCCGCCTCCGACGCTGAACGCGGGCAGCCCGGCGCCGATCAGGCGCAGGAGCCCCTCGCCGAACAGCGCCGAGCCCGCGAGCACGCCGAATACCGTGAGGGCGATCACGCGCGCGAGCGACAGCCGCTCGGCGGCCGTATACCGGGCGGTCACGCTGATGAAGATCGGCACCGCGAAGAACGGATCGAGCACCGCCGTCAGCGTGACGGCGTAGCGGAGGTACTCCCCGAGCGGCGCGAGGCCCTGCACCGGGCGGGCTACGTGTTCGCCATCGCGGCCTGGGCGGCCTTGCGGTCCTCGTTGACGCGCGCGAACGCCGGGCGCTCACCGAGCATCTTGAGGTAGGGCTTCACCTGCGGCAGGCCGTCGAGGAAATCGCGCCCGAAGGCGAGCTTGCTCGCCAGCGACACCAGCGGCAGGTGGACGAAGGCGGAGCAGTCGGCAAGCGTGAGCGCCTTGCCCGCGACGTACGGATCGAACCGGACCCGCGTGGCGAACCCGCGCACGCCCTTGGCGAGGTCGCGCTCCACTTCCTTCTTCGTCTCGTCCGACACCTTGCCGCCGAAGAACACCTCGCGGTACAGGCGGCGCGCCACCAGCTCCATGTGCAGCTCGAGGTAATCGATCAGCTCGCGCACCTTCGCCCGCTCGAGCGGATCGGACGGATACAGCGGCCTGGCGGGATGCGCGTCCTCGAGGTACTCGCAGATCACCTGCGACTCGGTCAGCACGGCGCCGTCGACCTCCATGAACGGCACCTTGCCGAGCGGGGAGCGCGTGAGGAAGGCTTCGTTCTGCGACGGCCTGCAGCCCGAATCCTCCTCGAACGGGACGCCCTTCTCGAGCAGGGCCAGGCGCACCTTGTTGTGGTAGTTGCTGACGTGAAACCCGCACAGCTTGAGCATGAATTCTCCCCGGATGGATGCCGTTGCGATTATAGGGCCCGCCTAGAGCAGGCTTTCGGCCGGCGTGTACTCCAGCCCCAGCGCCCGGGCCACGGCGGGATGCGTCACCCTGCCGCGCGCCAGGTTCAGCCCGTTGCGCAGGTGGGAATCCGCGCCGAGCGCCTTCTGCCACCCCGCATCGGCCAGCGCCAGCACGAAAGGCAGCGTCGCGTTGCCGAGCGCGTAGGTCGAGGTGCGCGGCACCGCGCCGGGCATGTTGGCGACGCAGTAGTGCACCACGCCGTCGACCACGTAGGTGGGATCGGCGTGCGTGGTCGGACGCGAGGTCTCGAAGCAGCCGCCCTGGTCGATCGAAACGTCCACCAGCGCGGCGCCCGGCTTCATCCGCGCCAGCAGCGCGCGCGGGATCAGCCTGGGCGCCTCGGCGCCGGGGACCAGCACCGCGCCGATCACCAGGTCGGCCGAGCGCACGTGCTGCTCGATGGCGTCGCGGCTAGAGTAGATCGTGACGACGCGCGCGCCGAACTCGCTTTCGACTCTGCGCAGGGCATCGACCGAGTGGTCGAGCGCGAACACGCGCGCGCCCATGCCCACCGCGATCCGCGCCGCGTTGGCGCCCACCACCCCGGCGCCGAGGATCACGATCTTGGCGGCCGGTACCCCCGGAACGCCCGCCAGCAGGGTCCCCATGCCGCCGTGCTCCTTCTCCAGGCAGCCGGCGCCGACCTGAACCGCCATGCGGCCGGCGACCTCCGACATCGGCGCGAGCAGGGGCAGCCCGCCGCGCGCGTCGGTGACCGTCTCGTAGGCGATGCAGATCGCGCCCGACGCGATCAGGTCCCGCGCCTGCTCCGGGTCGGGGGCGAGGTGCAGGTAGGTGAACAGCACTTGGTCGGCCCGCAGCCGCGCGCGCTCCTGCGGCTGCGGCTCCTTGACCTTGACGATCAGCTCCGCGTCGGCATAGGCGTCGTCGACGATCGTCGCGCCCGCGATCTCGTAGACCGAGTCCGCGGCGCCGATTCCGGCTCCGGCGCCGCGCTCCACCAGCGCCCGGTGGCCGCGCGCGACGAGCTCGCGCACGGCGGTCGGCGTCAGGCCAACGCGGTACTCGTGTACCTTGACCTCGCGTGGGACCCCGACGCGCATCGCATTTCTTCTAGGCGCGCTTCTTCGGCGCGATCGCCTCCGCCACCGTGGTCTGCTCGCCGATCTCGAGCTTCGCGATCTGGTTGCGGTGCACCTCGTCCGGGCCGTCGGCGAAGCGCAGCGTGCGCGCGTGCGCGTAAGCCGCGGCAAGGCCGAAGTCTTCCGCCACGCCGCCGCCGCCGTGCGCCTGCATCGCCCAGTCGATGACCTTGCAGGCCATGTTGGGCGCGAGGACCTTGATCATCGCGATTTCCTTGCGCGCGACCTTGTTGCCGACCGTGTCCATCTTCCAGGCCGCGTTCAGCACCATGAAGCGCGCCGAGTCGATCATGATGCGCGCCTCGGCGATGCGCTCGCGCGTCACGCCCTGCTCCGCGACCGTGCGGCCGAAGGCGACGCGCGAGGTCGCGCGCTTGCACATCTTCTCCAGCGCGCGCTCGGCCTGGCCGATCAGCCGCATGCAGTGATGAATGCGCCCCGGCCCGAGGCGGCCCTGGGCGATCTCGAAGCCGCGGCCCTCGCCGAGCAGGATGTTGGAGGCGGGCACGCGCACGTTCTTCAGCTCGATTTCCATATGGCCGTGCGGCGCGTCGTCGTAGCCGAACACGTTGAGGTGGCGCACGATGCGCACGCCCGGCGTGCCGGCCGGCACCAGGATCATCGACTGCTGGCTGTGGCGCGAGGGATTGTCCGGCGAAGTCTTGCCCATCAGGATGTAGACCTTGCAGCGCGGATCGCCGGCGCCGGAGGACCACCACTTGGTGCCGTTGATCACGTAGTCGTCGCCCTCGCGCTTGATGTGCGTCTGGATGTTGGTCGCGTCCGACGACGCCACCGCGGGCTCGGTCATCAGGAACGCCGAGCGGATCTCGCCCCGCAGCAGGGGCTCGAGCCAGGCGTCCTTCTGCGCCTCGGTGCCGTAGCGCTCGATCGTCTCCATGTTGCCGGTATCGGGCGCCGAGCAGTTGAACACCTCGGGGGCCCAGCTCACGCGGCCCATGATCTCGCACAGCGGCGCGTAGTCCAGGTTCGAGAGGCCCTCCGGCGCGCGCGGCGAGCGCGGCAGGAACAGGTTCCACAGCCCGGCGGCGCGCGCCTTGGGCTTGAGCTCCTCGATGACCGGCACCGGCTGCCAGCGGTTCGGGCCGTGGCAGTGGTCGTACCACGCCTTCTCGTTCGGATAGATGTGCTCATCCATGAACGCGGTCAGCGCCTTCTGCAGCTCCTTTACCTTGGGCGAATACTCGAAGTCCATGCTCGTCTCCTAGGCCGCTCGTTTCAGAATTTTCTCGACTTGCCGCCAGCCGAGTTCGGCGAGCAGCGGCGCCTTGCTGCCGGCCTCCACCGCGTGCGTGCTCGCCGCCGTGCCGTCGACCACGCGCTTCTTGATGCCCTGCGTGATCGCGGCGATGCGAAACAGGTTGTAGGCCATGTAGAAGTCCCAGGTGCTCGGGTCGATGCCGGAGCGCCCCGCGCGCCTGCAGTACATGGCCACGTACTCCTGCTCGGTCGGAATGCCGAGCTCCGCGAGCGGCAGGCCCTCGATGCCGCGGAACTTGCCGGGCGGGATGTGCCAGCTCATGCAGTGATACGAGAAATCCGCCAGCGGATGGCCGAGCGTCGACAGCTCCCAGTCGAGCACCGCCAGGATCCTCGGCTCGGTCGGATGGAAGATCGTATTGTCGAGGCGGTAGTCGCCGTGCACGATGCTGGTTTCGTCGCCGGGGGGAATGTTCTTCGGCAGCCAGTCGATGAGGTGGTCCATCGGCTCGATCTTCTCGGTCTCGGAAGCGCGGTACTGCTTGGTCCAGCGCGCGATCTGGCGCTCGACGTAGCTGCCCTCCTTGCCGAAACCCTCCAGGCCGACCGCCTTGTAGTCCACGCCGTGCAGCAGCGCGATCACGCGGTTGAGCTCGTCCCAGATCGCGCGCCGCTCGGCCTTCGACAGGTCCGGCAGCGCCTGGTCCCACAGCACCCGCCCGTCGACGCAGTCCATGATGTAGAAGGCGGTGCCGATCACCGAGTCGTCCTCGCACAGCACGTACGGCCGCGCGACCGGGAAGCCGACTCCGTGGAGCGCCTTGATCACGCGGAATTCCCGCTCGACCGCGTGCGCGGAGGGCAGCAGCTTGCCGGGCGGCTTGCGGCGCAGCGCGTAGCGCCTGCCGCCCGCGGACAGGCGGTAGGTCGGGTTCGACTGCCCGCCGCGGAACTGCTCGACTTCGAGGCCGCCGGAATAACCTTCCACGTTGGCGCGCATGTACTCGTGCAGCCGCGCAACGTCGAAGCGATGGCGCTCCTCGACCGGCTTGGTGCCGACGAATTGGTCGTACATGCGGGGATTCGAAACGTGAGAAACTGGTCGCCGCAAGCTTACGCCGATTTGGCGCGTTCCGGCTAGGCGGGAGGAGAAACGAATGGCGACAGCGAAACAGGGCGCGGCGTCCGGGGCCCGCGCGAAAAGCTTCAGCGTCAGCCACCTCGCGAAGGCGAAGTTCGAGAAGCGGGGGCTGCGCAACTATTTCGAATACCGGGATCTCGGCATCCGCCGCGCCACGCGCGGCAAGCTCGTCGCGCACGTGATCCGGGCGCGGCCCGGCAAGGCGCCGCACGGCGAGTGGCACATGCACGACTGCCGGGCGCAGTTCGTCTACGTCCTGAAAGGATGGGTGCGCTTCGAGTACGAGGGCGTCGGAGAAGTGCTGATGAAGGCGGGCAGCTGCTTCTACCAGCCGCCGCGCATCCGCCACCGGGAGATCGCGCACTCGAAAAACGTCGAGCTGCTCGAAATCGTCGCGCCGGCGGACTTCAAGACCACCTCCGCGGCGAAACCTGCAGCCAGAAAGTCACCGGCCCGTCGTTGACCAGCCGGACCCGCATCTGGGCGCCGAAGCGACCCGTCGCGACGGCGGACATGCGCGCGCGCGCCAGCGCCACGAAGCGCCCGAACAGCCGCTCGCCCTCGGCGGGCGGCGCGGCGCCGGAAAAGCTCGGACGGGCGCCTTTCAGGGTGTCCGCCGCGAGCGTGAACTGAGGCACCGCGAGCAGCGCTCCGCCGCTGTCGGCGAGCGAGAGGTTCATCCTGCCTTGCGCGTCGGCGAACATGCGGTAGCCGAGCACGCGCTCGACCAGCCGCCCGGCCTCGGCCTCGCCGTCGCCGCGCTCGACGCCGATCAAGGCGAGGATGCCGGCGCCGATGGCCCCGACCGGCTCGCCGCCGACCGTCACCTCGGCCTCGGTCACCCGTTGCACCAGCGCAATCACGCGATGATGTCGGGGATCAGCCTGTCCTTGAGCGCGGCGATCTGGTCCTTGAGCATGAGCTTGCGCTTTTTCAGGCGGCGCAACCGCAACTGGTCGTGGATCGGGTCCTGCGAGAGCGTGGCGATGATGTAGTCCAGGTCGCCGTGCTCGATCTCGAGCGCGGTAATGCGCGCCCGGATCTGCGTCTTTTCCTCGTCGGTGAGCTCGTAGTCGGCCAAACGGCGCTCGCTCATGACAAACGTTTTCAAAGCCCGGCGCACCGACTGTGACCTCCGTCACCGACAGTCAGCCGCGACGGAACCATCCTAGCCCTACTTGCAGGCACGGAAAAGGGGGCCGCGGGAGCCCGTTTGCGGTCGTCAAACGGACGCCTCCTCAATATAACAATATGAGGCGTAACGACTACGACGTTAGCAACAGGATCCTGACGACCGATCCCGCGGTCGTCAAAGCCGAGGTTCAGCGCCTCTACAGGGACCTCTACGGCATCGCCCCGCCCAAGGCGATCGGGCGTGCGTTCACGGACATCGAAATGCTGTACCGGGGCGCGCATCCGGAATATTACGCCTGCGACACCGGCTACCACGACCTGCAGCACGTGCTCGAGGTGACGCTCGCCATGGCGCGCCTGATGGACGGCTACGAGCGCAGCCGGCGCAACGGCGCCCCGCCCCTTCCGCCCGAGCTGTACATGGTCGGCGTGCTGGCCGCCCTGTTCCACGACTTCGGCTACCTGCGGCGGCGCAGCGACCGCCGTCACCACAACGGCGCCGAGTACACCCAGGTCCACGTCTCCCGCGGCGCCGCCTACCTTCGCCAGTACATGCGCGGCCTGGGTGCCGGGCGCCTGGCCGACATCGCCGCCAAGCTGCTGCATTTCACGGGCTACGAGCGCCCGGTCGAACAGATCCGGGTCGCCGACTCGCTGCTGCGGCGGGTGGGCCAGATGCTCGGCAGCGCCGACCTCATTGCGCAGATGTCCGATCGCTGCTATCTGGAGAAATGCCGCGACCGTCTCTACCCGGAGTTCCTGCTCGGCGGGGTCGCCCGCCGCGAGCTGCCCGGCGGCCTCACCGAGGAGGTGTTCCAATCGGGCGACGACCTGGTGCGCCAGACGCCGAGTTTTTCGCGCAGCGCGCAGCGGCGGCTGGACCTGCAGCTCGCGCGTGCCTATGCGTACGCGGAAGCCCACTTCGGCGGGCAGAACCTCTATCTCGAGGAAATGCAGAAGAACACGCTCCATGCCCAGGCGCTCGCGCGGGAGGGCGTTCCGACCCGCGAGATGCTGCGCCGCACGCCGCCTGTGACGATCGCGCCCGAGACCGAGGACCCGGCCTCCGAATAAGCCCGGCGCAGCGCCGATGCGGCTCCTGAGCTGGAACATCCAGTGGTGCCGCGGCATCGACGGACGGGTCGATCCCCCGCGCATCGCGCGCGAAGCGCGCCGGCTGGCCGACCCCGACGTGCTATGCCTGCAGGAAGTCGCCGACAACTACGCGGCGCTCGCGGGCAGCGGCGGCGAAAACCAGGCCGAGCTGCTGGCGCAGGCGTTTCCCGGCTTTGCCGCGGCCTGCGCCTGGGGCGTCGACGTGCCCGACGGCGCGGGCGGGCGGTGCCGCTTCGGCAACATGATCCTGTCCCGCCTGCCGCTCGGGCGGATCCTGCGTCATTCGCTGCCGTGGCCGCCCGCCTCCGGCGTGCCGAGCATGCCGCGCGTCGCGCTGGAAGCCGTCGTCGAAGCGCCCTTCGGCCCGCTGCGCGTCACTACCACGCATCTCGAGTACTACTGCGCTTCGCACCGCGCGGCCCAGGTCGAACGGCTGCGCGAGCTGCACGCCGAAGCCTGCGCGCACGCGCTCGCCGGCCTCGCGCCGGCGGGCGGCGACGGCCCGTTCCGGTCCGACCCGCGCCCGCGATCCGCGATCCTGTGCGGAGACTTCAACCTGCGGCCGGACGATCCGCTGCACGCGCGCCTGCAGGCCCCCATCGCCGGCGGCGCGCCGCGCCTGATCGACGCCTGGCAATGCGCGCACCCGGGCGAGGCGCACCCGCCCAGCTTTCGCCTGTACCAGCCCGAGCGCGGCGTGGCGCCGTACTGCTGCGACTTCGTGCTGGTCAGCGGGGATCTGGCGCCGCGCGTCGCGGCGCTTTCGATCGACGCCGGCACGCAAGCCTCCGACCATCAGCCGGTCGTGCTCGAGCTCAAACGCTGACGTCGCCCCGGATCAGCGCGCGGATCGCCTCGATCCGCCTGCGATTGACGCCGAAATCTCCGCTGCCCAGGCGCGAAGCGGAACGCAGCTGGATCAGGCCGGCCTTGTCGTCGTAGGTGAATTCGACGTCGTCGACGAAGCCCATCAGCCGCGAGCGGAACTCCGCGTAGAGGTAGTCGGGGTCGTGCGCCACCACCGTCGCGCGCGGCATGCGCTCGAGCGCCGCCCGCACCGCGGCCATCGCCTGCACCGGCGTGCCCCGGAACCGGATCGGCGCGATGTAGTGCAGCTTGTCGTGCGGGTCCGCCTGCGACGAGACGCAGTTCGGCGTGCGCGGGCAGGGCGCGAGCTTGCCGTCGTGGACGCCGAGATCGGTGGGACGCCTGCCCGCGAACATGGTGTCTCCCGCAGTGAGCAAGGTATGCAGCACGACTCCCGCGGCAGCGCCGGCGAGGAGCAGGAACATGGCGAGCAGCACCCGCTTCGGCATTCAGTGCGCGCTTCCGGGGAACCACGCGGATGTTACCATCGCGTATCGTCGTCTTCGGGGCTGGCTCTCGTCTCTGGAGGATCGCCATGCTGCAAATATCCGCGCAACAGCTCGCCGAGCTGCTCTCCGGCATCGCCCGCGCGCAGGCGGCCGTCGTCCTGGGTCTCGAAACGGCCACGCCGGGCACGCGCGGCACCTACGTCCTGCCCGCGATCCAGAACGTGTCGCACCTTCGCGATCATCCGAACCCGACCCTGGTCGATGTTCCGGTCCGCATCCTGCTTTCCTACATGGGACGCATCGGACCGGACATCGACGCGGTGGCGCGCGATCTGGAGCGGCTGCTGGGGGCCGGCACCGCGGAAGGCGCCGTGCCGGGCGAGACGGGCGAGGTCACGCTGAACGAGCCCGCCCCCGACGCCGGCGAATCGCTGGATTTCAGCGGCAACGGCTAGAAATCCTCCGGCGGCGGCGGGAACGAGGGCGCCCTCTTCCCGCGGTGCGAGGCGATGCCCTCCTTCACTTCGGGGCCGCTGAAGCCGACGAATTCGAGCGCGAGCGAGGCGTCGAACGCGGGTCCGGCCATGCGAAGCCAGTTGTTGAGGCTGTACTTGGTCCAGCGCAGCGCGGTCTGCGCCCCCGCGGCGAGCTTGCGCGCCACCTCGAGCGCCCTGGCCTGCAGCTCGCTCTCTTCGCAGCACAGCGAGACCAGCCCGATCCGCTCGGCCTCCTCGCCGTTGATCTGCTCGCAGGTGAGCAGGTAGTACTTCGCCTTCGCCATCCCGCACAGCAGCGGCCAGACGATCGCCGAGTGATCGCCCGCCGCCACGCCGAGCCGCGTGTGGCCGTCGATGATGCGCGCGTTCTTCGCCGCGATCGACACGTCGGCGAGCAGGCCGGCGACGAGCCCCGCGCCGACCGCCGGGCCGTGCATCGCCGAGACCACCATCTTGGAGCAGTTGATCACGTTGTAGACGAGATCGCGCGCCTCGCGCCAGACGCGCGCGCGGGCGGCGAAGTCGGTCGTGATCTGCTCGACCATCGCGAGGTCGCCGCCGCCCGAGAAGCCCTTGCCCGCGCCGCGCAGGATCGCGACCCGGGTCTCGGGATCGCGATCGACGTCGAGCCATATCCTGGCGAGCTCGGCGTGCAGGCCCGCGGTGGCGATGGAGAGCTTGCCGCCCTCCTCGCCCATCACGATTTCGAGGATTCCCGGCTCGAGGCGCCGGATCTTCAGGTCCTGGTATGTGGAATAGTCCATGCGGGCATTCTACAATCGGCCGATGGCGACGATCCTGCGCACCCCCGACGGGCGTTTCGCCGGCCTGCCGGGCTTTGCCTGGGCGCCGCGCGAGCTCGAATGGCGGGGGATGCGGGTAGGCTACCTGGACGAGGGTCCCGCGGGCGCGCCCGTGTTCCTGTGCCTGCACGGCGAGCCGACCTGGAGCTACCTCTACCGGCGCATGATCCCGCCGTTCCTCGCCGCCGGCGGGCGCGTCGTGGCGCCCGACCTGATCGGCTTCGGCCGCTCCGACAAGCCCGAGGACGAGGCCGTCTACAGCTTCGAGTTCCACCGCGCGATGCTGCTCGACCTGGTCGAGCGGCTCGACCTGCGCGGGATCACGCTGGTGGTGCAGGACTGGGGCGGGCTGCTCGGCCTGACGCTGCCGATGGAATCGCCCGGGCGCTACGCGCGCCTGCTCGCGATGAACACCGCGCTCGGCACGGGCGACGCGCCGCTCGGCGAGGGGTTCATCGCCTGGCGCGCCTACGTCAACAAGAACCCGGATCTGGCCTGCGGCAAGCTGCTCAAGCGCAGCTGCCCCCATCTCACCGACGAGGAGGCCGCCGCCTACGACGCGCCGTTTCCCGACGCCCGCTACAAGGCGGGGGTACGCCGCTTTCCGAACCTGGTTCCGGAGCGGCCCGACGCCCCGGGCGCGGCGCTCTCGCGCAAGGCGCGCGACTGGTGGCAGCGTGACTGGCGCGGCGAGTCGTTCATGGCGGTGGGGGCGAAGGACCCGGTGCTCGGCCCGCCCGCCATGAGCGCGCTGAGGCAATCGATCCGCGGCTGCCCCGCGCCGCACGTCGTCGCCGAAGGCGGACATTTCCTGCAGGAATGGGGCGACGGGGTCGCGGCCGCCGCGCTCGCGCACTGGTCGCGCAAGACTTGACGCTCAGCGTATCGTTCGACGACATCGAGGCGGCGCACGAGCGCCTGCGCGGCGTGGCGCATCGCACGCCGGCGCTCGCCTCGAGCAGCGTCGACGCGCTGACCGGCGCGCAGGTGCGATTCAAGTGCGAGAACCTGCAGCGCATGGGGGCGTTCAAGTTCCGCGGCGCCTATAACGCGCTCGCGCAGCTGAACGGCGAGCAAAGGCGGCGCGGCGTGATCGCCTATTCGTCGGGCAACCACGCGCAGGCGGTGGCCCTCGCGGGCCGGCTGCTCGGCGTCGCGGCGACCCTCGTCATGCCGGCCGACGCGCCGCGCGTGAAGCTCGAGGCAGCGCGCGGCTACGGCGCCGAGGTGATCACCTACGACCCGCGCAGCGATTCGCGCGAGGAGATCGCGCGCAGGATCGGCGCCGAGCGCGGTCTCACCGTGGTCCCGCCGTTCGATCACCCGCACGTGATCGCCGGCCAGGGCACCGCGGCGAAGGAGCTGATCGAGGACGCCGGTCCGCTCGACGCGCTGCTGGTGCCCTGCGGCGGCGGCGGGCTGCTGTCGGGCTGCGCGATCGCGGCGCGGCGGATGAACCCGGATTGCCGCGTGATCGGCGTCGAGCCCGCCGCGGGCGACGACGCGACGCGCTCGTTCAAGTCGAGGACGCTGCAGTCGGTACGCAACCCCGACACCATCGCCGACGGCGCGCGCACCGCCTCGCTCGGCGAGCATACCTTCCCGCTGGTGCTGCACTACGTGAACGACATGCTCACCGTGACCGACGAGGAGCTGCTCGATTCCATGTTCTATCTCTGGCAGCGCATGAAGCTGGTGGTCGAGCCGACCGGCGCGCTCGCGGCCTGCGCGCTGCTGCGCGGCAGGCTCGACGCGGCGGGCCTGCGCGTCGGCGTGATCCTCTCGGGCGGCAACGTCGACCTCGACTGGGCGGCGCGCCGGCGGCTGGGCTAAACTCGCCGCCTCAGCGAGGAGCCCGGATCACCATGACATTGCCGAACAGCATGCGCGCAGTCGAGATCGTCAAGCCCGGCGGACCCGAAGCCCTGGTCGCGGGGGAGCGGCCGCTGCCCGCCCCGAAGCCGAACGAAGTCCTGGTCAAGGTCGCCGCCGCCGGCGTCAACCGCCCCGACGTGCTGCAGCGCCAGGGCCTGTACGCGGTGCCCCCCGACGCCTCCGACCTGCCCGGACTCGAGATCGCCGGCGAGGTGGTCGCCTGCGGCGCGCAGGCGACGCGCTGGAAGATCGGCGACAAGGTCTGCGCGCTCGCCCACGGCGGCGGCTACGCCGAGTACTGCGCGGTGCCCGAGGTGCAGGCGCTGCCCGTGCCGAAGGGCCTGTCGATGGTCGAGGCCGCCTCCCTGCCCGAGACCTTCTTCACCGTGTGGTCGAACGTGTTCGATCGCGGCGGCCTGAGGCCCGGCGAGACGCTGCTGGTGCAGGGAGGCTCCTCCGGCATCGGCGTCACCGCGATCCAGATCGCCAGGGCGATGGGAAACCGCGTGCTCGCCACCGCCGGCAGCGACGAAAAGTGCGCCGCCTGCGTCAAGCTGGGCGCCGACAAGGCGATCAACTACCGCAGCCAGGACTTCCTCGCCGAGGTGCTGGCGGCGACCGACAACAAGGGCGTCGACGTCATCCTCGACATGGTCGGCGGCGACTACGTGCCGAAGGAGCTCAAATGCCTGGCCGACGACGGCCGGCTGGTGTTCATCGCCTTCCTGCGCGGACCCAAGACCGAGCTCGACATCAACGCCGTGATGCGCCGCCGCCTCACGCTGACCGGCTCGACGCTGCGCCCGCGCCCGGTCGAATTCAAGGGCGCGGTCGCGGCGAGCCTGCGCGAGCACGTCTGGCCGCTGATCGAAGCAGGCAGGATCAAGCCGGTCGTTTTCAAGACCTTCCCGCTCGCCGAAGCCGCCGAGGCGCACAGGCTGATGGAATCCTCGCAGCACATCGGCAAGCTGGTCCTCACCGTATAGGCGTCGTCCGCGGCCGCTCTTCCGCCGCGGCCTCGCCGCGCAGCCAGCCCAGGAAGGCCTTCACCTCCGGCCGTGCCGCCGCGTTGTTCGAGACGATCGCGAAGTAGGCGCGCGCCGGGTCCGCGCTGCGCCTGAACGGCGCCACCAGCTCGCCCGCGGCGAGCGCCTCGCGCACCAGCGGGCTCCTGCCGAGCGCGACGCCGTTGCCGGCGATCGCCGCCGGAATGATCTGCTCGTAGCCCGAGAACAGCAGGCTGCCCGCGGGGCGCAGGTCGGTCAGCCGCTCGACTTCCAGCCAGGTCCTCCAGTGCAGCCAGGGATGGCGTCCCTCGGGGTCGTCGTATTGCAGCAGCACGTGGTGGCGCAGGTCCTCGGGGCGGCGCAGCGGCCGCTTCGCGTCGCGCAGCAGCTTCGGGCTGCAAACGGGAAACACGCGCTCGCCGAACAGGCGCAGCGCGTTCGGCCCCGCGAGCGAGGCGGGGCCGTGGCGGATCGCGAGGTCGAGGCCGTCGCGCTCGAGATCCTGCACCCGCGTGTCGGCGGCGATGCGCACGTCGACCGCCGGGTGCGCGCGGGTGAAGCGCGACAGGCGCGGGATCAGCCACAGCGCGGCGAAGGAATTCGTCGTGGTCACCGCCAGCGAGCGGCGCGCCGAGAGCGCGCGCAGCTGATCGGTCGCGGCGCGCATCGCCTGCAGCACCTGTGCCGCCGCCGGAAAAAGCGTGCGTCCGGCTTCCGTCAGCTCGAGCGCGCGGTGCCTGCGCGCAAACAGCGCCACCCCGAGCTGCGTCTCGAGCTCCTTGATCTGGCGGCTCACCGCGGATTGCGTCAGGTGCAGCTCGTCGCCGGCCTGGGTGAAGGAAAGCAGCCGCGCCGCCGCCTCGAAGCCCTTCAGCAGATCGAGCGAGGGCAGCCGCGGCATCGTCTCCAGCCCCGCTTTCGCATTCCTTTTATTCATGCGTGCCCTGCAAGAATTCCGTTTGAGCCGCTCTCGAAGCAGGCTTAACCTGCCGTCAACGCAGCATGCGCGTTTCGCATGCACTTCGCAAGGAGCTGAAGATGCGCATCGAGCTGGGCAAAGGCAACCTCCATCTGCAGGCCGGACAGACCCTGCGCGTGCGGGACGGCGCCGGCAACACCGTGTGCTGCCGCACGGGCACGCTGTGGGTCACCGAGGAGGAGTGGCCGCGCGACATCGTGCTCGGAGCCGGCGCCTGCCACGTGCTGTCGCGGCGCGGCACCGCGCTGGTGCAGGCGCTGGGCGAAGCCGACCTCGCGATTGCCTGAACGACGGAAGTAGAATGCACGCTCCTTGCGAAGGGAGCGTGCATGTTCAGGGAAGGGTTATTCACGGGCAAGCGGATCCTGATCACAGGCGGCGGGACGGGCCTGGGAAAGGAGATCGCCGCCAAATATCTCGAGCTCGGCGCGGAGGTGTGGATCGCCGGGCGGCGCGGCGGGGTGCTCGAGCGGACCGCGAAGGAGCTGATGGAGCGGCACGGCGGCACGGTGCGCACGCACCCGGTCGACATCCGCGACGCGCAGGCGGTCGACGCGATGGTGCAGCGCATCTGGGACGAGGCCGGCCCGCTCACGGGTCTGGTCAACAACGCCGCGGGCAACTTCATCAGCCCGACCAAGGACCTGACGCCGAACGGCTTCAACGCGATCGCCAACATCGTCTTCCACGGCAGCTTCTACGTCACCCACGCGGTCGGCAGGCGCTGGATCGAAGGCGGCCACAGGGGCTCGGTGATCTCGATTCTCGTCACCTGGGTCTGGACCGGCTCGCCCTACGTCGTGCCCTCGGCGATGTCGAAGGCGGCGCTGCACGTCATGACCAAGTCGCTGGCGGTCGAATGGGGCCGCTACGGCATCCGCCTGAACGCGATCGCGCCCGGCCCCTTCCCGACCGAGGGCGCCTCCAGGCGCCTGCGTCCGGGGGGCAGCTTCGAGGATGAGACGCAGGCGATCCCGATGCGGCGGGTCGGGCAGATGCCCGAGCTGCAGAACCTCGCGGCCTTCCTCATGTCCGACGGCTGCGACTATCTCACCGGCGAGACGATCGCGATCGACGGCGGCGGCTATCTCGCGCACGGCGCGTCGTTCAGCCGGCTCGACAAGCTCTCGGACGCGGACTGGCAGAGCATGCGCGAGATGATCAAGGCGCAGAACGACAAGGACCGCGCCGGACGCACCGCGTGACGCCCGCCCCGCGCCCGGCCGCGACGGTCGCCCTGCTGCGCGAGGCGGCGGACGCGATCGAGGTGTTCCTGCTCCAGCGCACCCGCGGCGCGGCTTTTCTCGCCGGCGCCTACGTGTTTCCGGGCGGCGCGATCGACGAGGCGGACGCCGATCCCCGCGTCTGGCGGCGCGTGACCGGCCTCAGCGACGCCGAGGCGAGCGCGCGGCTGGGCGTCGCCGCCGGCGGCCTCGCCTACTGGGTGGCCGCGGTGCGCGAGTGCTTCGAGGAGGCCGGCATCCTGATCGCCTGCGACGAGGATGGGCACCCGGTCGGCGCCGAGCGCGCCGCCGCGCTCGAGCACCTGCGCGAGCCGCTCAATTCGGGCGAGCTCCCGTTCGCGGAATTCCTCGAGCGCGAGCGGCTGATCGTCCCGGCGCAGCAGCTCGCCTACTTCGGCCACTGGATCACCGCGCCGGGCCGCTCGCGCCGCTTCGACACGCGCTTCTTCGTCGCCCTGTCACCGCAAGGCCAGCAAGGCTCGCACGACAACTCGGAGACGATTCACAACCTCTGGCTGCGGCCGCAGGAGGCGCTCGAGCGCAACGCCGAGGGCAGGATCGAGCTCGTCTTCGCGACCAAGCACACGTTGTCGGAGCTGGCGCGCTTCTCGCACCCGCACGACGCGTTCGAGCACGCGAGGGCGCTGCCGGAGATCGACACCAACCGGGCCTGCTGGGCGCAGGGCAGGGACGGGCCGAGGCTGTTCCGGCGCGCCGACCCGCAGTATTTCGAGATCCACTGGTGCGATCCCGACGAGAGCGGCAACACGGGCTACGAGATCGTGCCCGGCGCGCCGAAGCGGCTCGACCGGCTGGTGACGCGCGTGACGGCGCCGAACCCGGGCATGATGACCGGGCCGGGCACCAATACCTATCTGGTGGGCGAAGACGAGCTGGCGGTGATCGATCCCGGGCCGGCGATCGACTCGCACGTCCGGGCGGTGCTCGCGGCGGGCGCCGGCCGCATCAAGTGGGTGCTGTGCACGCACACCCATCTCGACCACTCGCCGGCGGCGGCCGCGATCCGCGAGGCCACCGGCGCGCAGCTGATCGGCCGCCCCGCGCCGCCCGGCGCGAGCCAGGACCAGGGCTTCGCGCCCGAGCGGATGCCCGCGCACGGCGAGACGCTCGAGCTGGGCGGCTTCGCGCTGCGCGCCCTGCACACTCCGGGCCACGCTTCGAACCACCTGTGCTATCGGCTCGCACAGACCGGCATGCTTTTCACCGGCGACCACGTGATGCAGGGCTCGACGGTCGTCATCAATCCGCCGGACGGCGACATGCGGGCCTATCTCGCTTCGCTCGAAGCGCTGCTCGCGGAGGACTTCGCGATCTTCGCGCCCGGGCACGGCTACCTGATCGGCGCGCCGCAGCGCGAATTGCGGCGCCTGATCGCGCACCGGCTCGCGCGGGAAGCGAAGGCCGTCGCCGCGCTGGCCAGGCTCGGCGCCGCGGCGCTGGAGGAGCTGGTGCCGGCGGTCTACGACGACGTGCC
>Ga0210077_1000117_pt1 | contig 40029 bp, 44 predicted proteins | sample RushMan_CattailN_5_FD_185556 | JGI IMG/M metagenome (GOLD analysis project Ga0210077, IMG submission 185556) | Wetland microbial communities from San Francisco Bay, California, USA, that impact long-term carbon sequestration -... | ecosystem: Environmental > Aquatic > Marine > Wetlands ...
GCGCCGACCACGATCGCGTCGGCGCCGCTCTCGCAGGCCTGGCGCACGTAGGCCGCGTACTGCGACACCGCGCGCATGACGTTGACCGCGATCATGCCGCGCCCGCCGGACTCCTCGCGCGCGGCGCGGATCTCGCGGTCGAGCGCCGTCAGGTTGGCCTGCTCGATCGCGGTGCGGTCGCGCGAGCGCGCGGTGGCGCGCATCAGGTCGGCGTGGTGGCGGCGCAGGTCGACGCTCGAGATGGTGCCGACGCAGTCCTCGCGCGCCACCGCGGCCGCAAGCCGGTGCGCCGATACGCCGACCCCCATGCCGCCCTGCACCAGCGGCAGCACCTCGCGCTCTCCGATCCGCAAATGACGCATCCTGTCGGGCTCCTTCGCTCCGGACAAACGCTGCAGTGTGCGCGCTCGCCCCCGGCGGGTGTTTGATGACGGATAATAAACAGGCCGCCGCGGCGGAACTTGATCTGGCTCAAATACAGCGAATCCAGCCGTGCGAGCATCTTGGCCAACGACAACTTTCTCGCGCGCAACATGGCCACTCCAAACGGCAGCCTCGTGGAAGGCGTGATAGCCAACCTGCCCCTGTTCAAGCACTCGAGCAAGCCGCACCTGGCCGAGCTGGCGCGCCACGCGCGCACCCAGCACGTCTCGCGCGGCACCCTGATCGTGCATCGCGGCGACAAATTGCAGGGCCTGCTCGCGGTCGCTTACGGAATGGTCAAGCTCTCGCTGCGCGGCGACGCCGGCGAAGAAAAAGTGATCCGGCTGGTCGGCCCGGGCGAGGTGTTCGGCGAGCCCGCGGCTTTCCTCGAGACGCCGATGCCGCTCGACGCGATCGCGTTGGGCGACACGCTGCTGGTGATCCTGCCCGCCGGGCCGGTCAACGCGCTGATCGAGCGCGAGCCGCACTTCGCGCGCAGCATGATCGCGAGCCTGAGCGCCCGGATGAACGCGATGGTCGCGGACATGGAGGCGACCACCCTGCACGGCGCGCTCGAGCGCGTCGCCTCGTACCTGGAGTCGCTCGCCGACGGCGGCGCGCCCGCGCCGGTGACGGTGCGCCTGCCGGCGACCAAGACCGTGATCGCGGCGCGACTCGGCGTAACCAAGGAGACCTTCTCGCGCCTGCTGCGCGAGCTTGCGCAGCGCGGGCTGGTGAAAATCGCCAAGCGCGAGATCACCCTGCTCGACCGCGCCGAGCTCGCCCATGTCGCGCAAAGCGGGCGCAAGCATGCGCACCACGCGCATCACGCCCACCACGCCCCGGCGGCATAGACGAATTCAACAAGGAGAACCGCATGTACAAGCACATCCTGGTACCGACCGACGGCTCGAAGCTGTCGGTCAAGGCAGTCAAGACCGCGGCCAGGCTCGCCAAGCAGATCGGCGCGCGCATCACCGGCGTTTACGTCATTCCGCCCTACGTGCCGCCGATGTACGGCGAAGCGGCGATTTACGTGCCCGAGATCACGCCCACGAAGTACAAGGCGCTGTCCGAGAAGGAGGCCAGAAAGGCGCTCTCGGTGGTCGAGATCGAGGCCAAGACCGCCGGCGTGCCGTGCAAGGTGGCCTGGGTTACCGCCGACCAGGCCTGGCAAGGCATCGTCAAGCAGGCGAAGTCAAAGAAGGCCGATCTGATCGTGATGGCCTCGCACGGCCGGCGCGGCCTGTCGGGCCTGCTGCTGGGCAGCGAAACCACCAAGGTGCTCACCCACTCCAAGTTCCCGGTCCTGGTCTGCCGCTGAAGCTTGACGCACTACCACTACCTGACCATCGAGCAGCGTGAACGCCTGCAGGCGATCCTGCAGGCACGCCTGGGCGAGGTCGGGGAGGCGCTGGCGCGCCTGCACACGCCGGACTACGGCGTGTGCGCCCGCTGCGGCGCCGACATTCCGTACGTGCGGCTCGAAGCCGACCCGCTGCGCAGGCGCTGCCCGGCCTGCGAGAACGCCGGCTGATCTGGAAAGCCGGGCCGCCCGCCCCCATACTTGACGCGGGGCCATGAAATACAAGGACTATTACCAGATCCTCGGGGTCGCGCGCGGCGCGAGCGACGAGGAGATCAAGAAGGCGTACCGGCGCCTGGCGCGCAAGTACCACCCCGACGTGTCCAAGGCTGCCGACGCCAAGGAGCGCTTCCAGGAGGTGTCGGAGGCCTACGAGACGCTCAAGGACAAGGAAAAGCGCGCCGCCTACGACGGCCTGGGGAGCTTCCGCCCGGGGCAGGACTTCCGCCCGCCGCCGGACTGGTCGGAGCGCTTCCACGCCGGCGGCATGGACGACCTGGGCGGCATCGACCTGTCGGACCTGTTCGCCTCCTTCGGCGGCGTGCACGCGCGCCAGGGGCCGCGGCGCGGGCGCGACTACGAGGTCGCGGTGCACCTGGGGCTGCACGAGGCCGCGCGCGGCAGCGAGGTCACGCTCGACCTCGGCGGCGGCAAGCGGGTGCACGCGCGCATTCCCAAGGGCGTCACCGACGGCGAGCGGATGCGCCTGCGCGGCAAGGGCGGCGCGGGCGCCAAGGGAGGCCCGGCGGGCGACCTCTACCTCGACATCGCGCTGCACCCGCACCCGCTGTTCAAGCCGAGCGGCCACGACCTCTACCTCGAAGTGCCGCTCGCGCCCTGGGAAGCGGCGCTGGGCGCCGAGATCCGCATCCCGACGCTCGACGGGCAGGTGACAATGAAAGTGCCGGCGGGCTCCAAGGCGGGGCAGCGGCTGCGCCTGAGCGGCAAGGGCCTGCCCAGGCCGCACGGCGGCGCCGGCGACCTCTACGCGGTGCTCAGTATCGCGGTGCCGAGCGTGCTCTCGGAGCGCGAGAAGCAGCTTTTCGACGAGCTGCGCAACGAATCGAAATTCAATCCGCGAGGCCACTTCGGATGAGCGGCGAGCTGATCGTGCTGCTTGAGCTCGAGTCGGCCTCGGGCCTGACGCGCGCCGAGATCGTCGAGCTGGTCGAGTACGGGGTGTTCGCGCCGCAGGGTGTGGGTCCGGAGGACTGGCGCTTTCCCGAAGTCGCGCTCGCGCTCGCGCGCGACGCCGCGCGCCTGCGCGCGGCGTTCGAGCTCTCGGCGCCCGGCCTCGCGCTGCTGCTCGCCTACCGCGAGCGCCTGGCCGAGCTCGAGCGCCGCATCCGCGAGCTCGAGTGCCGGCTGCCGCGCTAGCGCCCGGCCTCTCCGCCTAGGCGCCGGCCTTCTTCCAGCGCGCGCCGAGCCCGATCGGGTCCGGCGCCAGTTCGACGATGCGCGAGTACAGCTTGCTGAAATCGGTGTGGTACTGCGGGTCCGAGACCGGGTCGGCGTTGGCGGCGAAAGCCGCTTCGATCGCGTCCCAGTCCTCGGGCGTAAGCGCCTTTTCCGCCAGCGGCAGGACCTCCTGCTCTTCGCGCCGCATGTGGGCGCGGTGAAAGCGCGCGTACTCGTCCACCACGGCGCCGAAAGCCGCGGCGCCGTTGGGCCAGCTTTCCTCGAACGCGAGCAACGCCTGCTCGAGGTCGCGGATCAGCGTCGCGCTCCTGGCGTGCTCGGCGTGCAGCTCGTCGAGCAGCGGCCCGGCCTGCGGCGCGCGCGCGCGCAGGCGCGCGAACAGGTGCTCGTCCTCTTTCGGATGGTGCTGGCGCTCCGGGAAAGCGTCGATGTAGTACAGCATCGCGCGGAACACCTCGAACTGCGGCCGCACCGAGGTGTCCTCGGCCGCGTGCGCGAGCTGCTCCAGCGCGTAAACCACCGCGCTGATCGAGCGGTGCTCCTCGCGCAGCTTCCTGATCGCCTTGATCATCGCTTCCTCCTGTCCGCTCACAAGCACAGCAAGCCGCGGCGGATCGCCTCGCCGACTCCCGCCGCGTGCGCCAGCCCGACCGCGCCGAAACCGAACACCACGCTGCCGGCGGCGACTCGTACCGCCCTGCGCGCGGCGAAGGCGCGCACGCGCGCGGCCGCCAGGCCCGCCGCGAGCAGGTTCGGCAGCGTGCCCAGACCGAAGGCTAGCATCGCCAGCGCCCCGGCGGCGGGCCCGCCTGCGAACGCGGCTGCGGCGAGCGCGCCGTACACCAGGCCGCAGGGCAGCCAGCCCCACACCAGCCCCGCCGCGTAGGCCTGCCCCGGAGTGCGCGCCGGCAGCAGACGCGCGGCCAGGGGTTGCAGGCGCCGCCACAGCGGCGCGCCCAGCGCCTCGATTCTCGCCAGCCAGCCCCCGGCGCCGGCCAGGTGCAGCCCGACCAGGATGAGCATCGCGTTGGCGAGCACGTACAGTGCGGTCTGCGCCGGCAGCGCGCCGGCGACCCAGGCCCCCGCGCTGCCGAGCATGCCGGCCGCGGCGCCTGCCGCGGCGTAGCTCGAGATGCGCCCGAGGTTGAAGGCGAGCTGACGCCTCAAGCCCCCGCCGCCGGCGCTGAAGGCGCACACGATGCCGCCGCACATTCCCACGCAGTGCACGCCCGAGGCGAAGCCGGTCACCAGCAGCGCGAGCGGAAGGGCCCAAGCGTTGGCCGCCAGCTCCACGCTAGATCACCTTCGAGTAGCGCGCGTGCTCCCGGCTGGTGCGAAGGTAGCGGTCGAAGGCCATCGCCACCACCCGCACCAGCAGCCGTCCTCTCGGCGTGACCGTGATCCAGTCGGGCTGCAGCTCGACCAGGCCCTCGTCGGCGAGCTTCCTGAGCTCGGCCATCTCTTCGGCGAAGTAGCGCCGGAAATCGATCAGGTAGGAGATCTCGATCGACTCGATCGAGAGGCGGAAATGGCAGGTCAGCGCCTGGATCACGGCGCGCCGCACCAGATCGTCCTGGGTCAGCTCGAGGCCGCGCCAGGCCGGCAGGCGCCCGTCGTCTAGCGCGCCGTAGTATTCGTCGAGGCTCTTCAGGTTCTGGTAGTAGGTCGGGCCGACGCGTCCGATCGAGGACACGCCCAGGCCCAGCATGTCGCTGTCGGGCAGGGTCGAATAGCCCTGGAAGTTGCGGTGCAGCCGCCCCTGGCGCTGCGCCACCGCGAGCTCGTCGTCGGGCTTGGCGAAATGGTCCATGCCGATGTAGAGGTAGCCCGCGCGCGTCAGGCGCCCGATCGCGAGCGTCATGATCTGCAGCTTGGTCTCGGCCGAGGGCAGCTCGGGCGCGTTGATCCGGCGCTGGGTCTTGAAGATCTGCGGCAGGTGCGCGTAGTTGTACAGCGCGATGCGGTCGGGGTCGAGCACGAGGATCCTGTCGAGCGTGGTGTTGAAGCTGTCGAGCGTCTGCTTCGGCAGGCCGTAGATCAGGTCGAGGTTCACCGAGCGGAAGCCGTTCGCGCGCGCTTCCTCGATCGCGCGGCGCGTCTCGGCCTCGCTCTGGATGCGGTGCACCGCCTGCTGCACCGCCGGGTCGAAGTCCTGCACGCCGATCGAGATGCGGTTGAAGCCGAGCTCGCCGAGGAAAGCCACCCGGCCGGGCTCGATGCGCCGCGGGTCGATTTCGATCGAGCACTCGCAGTCGGGCTCGCGCACGAACTGCTCGTTGAGCTTCGCCACCAGGTCGCGCGTCTCGTCGCGCGTGAGGAAGGTCGGCGTGCCGCCGCCCCAGTGCATCTGCCGGATGCGCCGGTCCTCGCCGAGCGGCGCGGCGAGCAGCGAAAGTTCCTTCCCAAGGTAGTTGATATACTTCGCCGACTTGCTATGGTCGCCCGTCACGACCTTGTTGCACGCGCAGTAATAGCAGGCCGTGTCGCAGAACGGCAGGTGCACGTACACCGACAGCGGCTGGCTGATGCCGCCGATGTTGCGCTTCTCCAGCCAGCGGCGGAACTCCGCCTCGCCGAAAGCCTCGACGAAGCGGTCCGCCGTCGGGTACGACGTGTAGCGCGGGCCGGCAACGTCGTACTTTCGGATCAGGACCGGGTCGATGACGAGTTCGGAAGATGGGTAGGACATGGTCCTTCGCACTATGCCTTCGCCGCACCGCGGCGCATTGACCTTGGTCAAATGCTTCTGAGGCCCACGCCGTGAGCGAGATGCTGATCGCGAGCATCGCCGTGGCCGTGGCGCTGGCGCTGGTGGGCGTGATCGTCGTCCTCTCGGCGCGGCGCATGCGGCGCGCGGACGCGCGCGCCGCTCAGCTCGCGCACCAGAGCGAGGCCCAGCTCTCGGCCATCGTCGAGTCGGCCATGGACGCGATCATCACGGTCGACGGCGAGCAGAAGATCGTGCTATTCAACCGCGCCGCCGAGCAGGTCTTTCGCTGCCGCAAGGAGGAGGCGCTCGGGGGCGGGCTCGAGCGCTTTCTGCCGGTGCGCTATCGCGCCGCGCACCGCGGCCACATCGAGCACTTCGGCCACACCGGCGTCACCAGCCGGCGCATGGGCGACGTCACGGCGCTCACCGCGATCCGCGCCGACGGCAGCGAGGAATTTCCGATCGAGGCCTCGATCTCGCAGACCGAAGTCGACGGCAGCCACTACTACACGGTGATCCTGCGCGACATCACCTCGCGCATGCAGGCCGAGCGCCAGCTCAGACGCCAGAAGGACGAGCTGCGCGAGCTCTCGGCGCAGGTTTTCGAGGCGCGCGAGGAGGAAAAGACGCTGATCGCGCGCGAGCTGCACGACGAGCTCGGCCAGCTGCTGACGGCGATGAAGATGGACCTTTCGTGGCTGCGCGAGCGGCTGCCGGCGCTCGACCCGGCGCTCGAGGCCAAGGCACGGCAGATGAACGAGGTGCTCGACCAGACTGTCGGCTCGGTGCGCCGCATTGCGGCGGACCTGCGCCCGCTGATGCTCGACGACCTTGGCTTGGCGGACGCCGCGGGCTGGCTGGTGGAGGACTTCGCGCGCCGTTCCGGCATCGAGTGCCGCATCGACCTCCCGCCCGCCGAGCGGCTCGAGGCCCTCGAGCGCGACACCTCGATCGCGGTGTACCGGGTGCTGCAGGAGGCGCTCACCAACATCGCGCGTCATTCGGGCGCGAAGCACGCCTGGGCGGTGATCGAAGCGGGCGACGGTGCGCTGCGGCTCGAGATCGAGGACGACGGGCACGGCATCTCGGCCGAAGACCTGGCGAAGTCGCGCTCGCTCGGCCTCAAGGGCATGCGCGAGCGCGTGCTCTACCTCGGCGGCGCGCTCGAGGTCTCGCGCGCGCCGCGCGGCGGCACCCGGGTGCGCGCGCACGTGCCGCTGCCCGATGGAGGCGAAGCATGATCCGAGTGCTCGTCGCCGACGACCACAAGCTGGTGCGCGAGGGGCTCAAGCAGATCCTCGGCGCCGCGGCGGACGTCGAGGTGGCGGGCGAAGCAGCCGACGGAGACGAGGCGCTCGCGCTGGCGAAAGCGAACCACTACGACCTCGCGCTGCTCGACATGTCGATGCCGGGCCTGGCCGGCATCGACCTGATCAAGCGTCTGAAGCTCGAGAAGCCGGCCCTGCGCCTGCTGGTGCTCTCGATGCACGGCGAGCAGCAGTACGCGGCGCGGGCGCTGAAGGCCGGCGCCTCGGGCTACCTGACCAAGGACAGCGCCGCCGAGCAGCTGCTGGTTGCGATCCGCAAGGTCGCCGCGGGCGGCGTGCACATCAGCGAGGCCGCGGCGGCGAGCCTGGTCGAGGGCGGCGGCGTGCACGCGGCGCTCTCGGACCGCGAGTTCGAGGTCCTGCGTCTGCTCGCGGGCGGGCACGGGCCGACCGAGATCGCCGATCGGCTGCACCTGTCGGTGAAGACCGTCAGCACCCACAAGGCCCGCATCCTGCTGAAGCTCGGCCTCGGCAGCACCGCCGAACTGGTGCGCTACGCCCTGGAAAACGACTTGCTCGACGACTGATTCCGGCCCCCGCAGTCCGTCTCCGTGTAGGAAAGCGCCTACATCAATATCAGCCGCCGCCGATAGCCGCGCGGGCACGCCGCGGGCAGACTGCGAAGCATGCAAGTCGCCGTCGCAACCGCTCCCCTTCGGGTCTTCCTGGTCGAGGACTCGCCCGCGATCCTCGCGCGCCTCGAGGCGCTGCTGGACTCGGTGGAGGGCACCCGCACCGTGGGGCGCGCAAGCGGCGCCGCCGAGGCGATCGAGGGCATCCTCGCCGAGCATCCGGATCTGGTGGTGCTCGACCTCAAGCTCGCCGAAGGCAGCGGCTTCGACGTGCTGCGCGCGGTGCGCCGCGCGGCGCCTGACGTCGACGTTTACATGCTGACCAACTTCGCCTCCGAGCCCTACCGGCGCCTCGCCGAGCGGCTGGGAGCGCGCGATTTCTTCGACAAGACCACCGAATTCGAGCGCGTCCGGGAAACGATCCTCGGCCGCGCCGCGCAGGCCCATTGAAAGAACCGGGGGATACGCAATGAACTTCGCCAACGCACAAACGAGCTCCGCCACCGTCGTCCCGCTGCACCCCGAGCCGACGCTCGCGCCGCGCAAGTTCGAGACCACCTGCTCCAACTGCAACCTGCGCGAGCTTTGCCTGCCGCAGGGCCTGGGCGACGAGGACCTGCAGCGCGTCGAGCAGATCGTCTACGCGCGCCGGCGCCTGAAGCGCGGGGAGTCTCTGTTCAACGCGGGCGACGATTTCAACGCCGTGTACGCGGTGCGCAGCGGCTTCTTCAAGACCAGCGTGATCGACAACGAGGGCCGCGAGCAGGTCACCGGCTTCTCGATGGGCGGCGAGCTGCTCGGCATGGACGGCATCGGCTCGAACCGCTACAACGGCACCACCACCGCGCTGGAGGACAGCGAGGTCTGCGTGATGCCCTTCTCGCTGATCGAGGAGCTGTCCTGGCAGGTGCGCGCGCTGCAGCGCCACCTGCACGCGGTGCTGTCGCGCGAGATCGTGCGCGACCACGGCGTCATGATGCTGCTCGGTTCGATGCGCGCCGAGGAGCGGCTGGCCGCGTTCCTGTTGAACCTGTCCAAGCGCTTCACCAAGCGGGGCTTCTCGCGTTCGGACTTCCACCTGCGCATGACGCGCGAGGAGATCGGCAGCTACCTCGGCCTCAAGCTGGAGACCGTGAGCCGGCTGTTCTCGAAGTTCCAGGAAGACGGCCTGATCGAGGTGCAGCAGAAGCACGTGCGCATCCTCGATTCCGAGGCCCTCGAGCGGCTGCTCGGGCCGAAGACCTGATTCAGATTTCGACCGTCTGGTGCGCGGCGGGCACCGCGGCGCGCCAGCCGTAGCGCTGCTCGATCGCGTCGCGCAGTGCATGCGCGGCGAGCGGCTCGCCGTGTACCACCCAGCACTGCTTCGGCGCGGCGCGGAAATTTCCCAGCCAGCCGAGCAGCGCGTCGCGGTCGGCGTGCGCCGAAAGCCCGCCGATGGTGAACACCTTGGCCCGCACCGGGTACGTCTGGCGGTAAAGGTTGACTCGCTTCGCGCCGTCGACGATTCGCCGGCCGAGCGAGCCCGCGGCCTGGAAGCCGACGAACACGATCGCGCACTCGGGACGCGGGATGTTGTACTTCAGGTGGTGCTTGATGCGCCCGCCGTCGCACATGCCGCTCGCCGAGATGATCACCGCGCCGGAGCGGATCGAGTTGATGCGCTTGGAATCCTCGACGTCCTCGGTGAAGTACACCCGCCCGCCCTCGCCGCCCCTGTGCCGCCCGTCGGCGCTACCTTTGAGCCAGGCCTGCATCCTGAGCGACTCGCGGTCCTGCAGCTCGGGGTGGGCGAGCGTGATGCGCGTCGCCGCCACGGCCATCGGCGAGTCGAGGTAGACGTCGAACGCCGGCACCCGCTTCTGGCGCCGCAGCTCGGCGATGAAGAACAGGATGTCCTGGGTGCGCCCGACCGCGAAGGCGGGGATCACCACGTTGCCCTTCCTGCTCGCGAGCGTATCGTTGAGCGCGAAGGCGAATTCGTCCAGCGTCTGAGTCAGGCTCTTGTGCAGGCGGTTGCCGTAGGTCGACTCGACCAGCAGAACGTCGGCCGCGTCGGGCCGTTCCGGATCGCGCACGATCGGGTGGCCGGGCTGGCCGAGGTCGCCTGAGAAGACGATCCGGCTCCCGCCCGCCTCGACCTCGACGATCGCCGAACCAAGGATGTGGCCCGCGTCGCGGAAAGTGCAGCGCAGCTGCCCATGCGGTCGCAGCTCGGCGCCGTACTCGACCGGGACCAGGTGGCGCAGGCTCGCGGTGGCCTCGGCGACGGTGTAAAGCGGCGCGCGCCCGCGGCGGTCGTATTCCGCCTCGCGCTCCTGCAGGTGGCCGCTGTCGGGCAGCATCACCCCGAGCAGCTCGCAGGTCGCGCCGGTAGCGTACACGGCGCCGCGGAAGCCCTTCGCGACCAGGCGCGGAATCAGGCCCGAGTGGTCGATGTGCGCGTGCGACAGCAGCACGAATGCGATCTCGCGCGGGTCGAACGCGAAGGCGCGACGGTTCTTCGCGTCGGCCTCGCGCCCGCCCTGGAACATGCCGCAGTCGATCATGAACTTGAGCCCGCCGGTCTCGACCAGGTAGGACGAACCGGTGACCTCCCCCGCTGCGCCGAGGAAGGTGAGCTTCACCTGCTGAAGCGGTAGTGGGACTGATCGAGATAGGCGACGATGTCGGCCAGGTCTTCCCGCGTGAAGCGCACCTGGACCAGCTTCGAGCGGGCCGCGACCTCCGCGCGCAGCTGCTGAAGCGATTTCACCACTGTGCGCTCGGGCGCGCGCTCGTGCACGTGCTCGTAGTGGCAGGTGAGGCAGTGGGTCTCGTAGAGCTGGCGCCCGCGGCGCGCGTCCTGCGCCTGCGCGGGCAACGCGGCCGTCAGTACCACGAGCAGGGCTACGGCGCTAGCGCGCGGCATTGCGGTTCTCCCGGCGGCGGTTGATATCCTTCGAGCCGCGCTGCAGGAAGCACGTGAACGCGCTCGAGGCGGCAGCGAAAACCCAGAATAAAAGAAACCCGACGGAATAGACGTCGAGCCGGCTCAAGCTCGCGCCTTGCCATGGTATCGGAAGCTCCATCGGGTCGAAGACGGTGAAGAACAGCACCTCGGCCGCGCCCGCGACGATGAACGACGGCCACAGGATCCAGATCAGCCGTTTCGCGTCCATATCCCCTCCTAGCGCCGCTGGTGTTCCGGGTCGAGCGTGAACGGCTCCGCGGCGCCGGTCCACACCCCGGCCACGCGCCATTCGCGCCTCGGGTCCTCGATCGACAGGTGCCAGTGCCCCGCCGGCAGCGCCGGCGGCAGCGCGGCGCGGTAGCTTCCGTCGGCGCCGCGCGCGAGGCGCAGCGTGACGTCGAACCCGGCGCGAGTGGCGTGCGCCAGGTGCACGAACAGCGCGGGCGGCGCTGCGCGTCCGGCCAGGCGCACCCGCAGCGTGCCGTGCGCGGGCTCGACCGTGGCGACCACGCCCAGGCGCTCGGCCGCGTCTTCGCGAGCGAACACCCGGTTCACCGCCAGGCCCTGCTTGTAGTAGTCCTCGGCCACCAGACCGTCGGAGGTCGATACCGCGAGCCAGAGCGTAACGAACCCGGCCACCACCACCATGGCGGGACCGGCCATCAGGATCCACGGCCAGGGCTCGCAATACCACGGACGGGAGACGGCTTCGGGGAGGCTTGCCATGTCTGCTCCTAGCGCACGATGAACACGGACTTCTCTTCGACCTTGACCTTGCCGGCGCCGACGCCGATCGCCTGCACCTCGAACTCGATCCGGTAGGTGCCGGGCGTCAGGTGCTCGCGCTCGGCGTGCACCCGCAGCTCGAGCGGCAGCACGCGGCTGGAGGCGGGCTCGACCTCGATCTCCGCTCGTCCCGCGATGTGGATGTCGTGCAGCCCGCTGACGCTGATCTGGTAGCGCTGCGCCCGCTCGGTGGTGTTGATGATCTGCAGCCGGTATACGTTCTCGATCTCGCCCCCCGCTACCTCGCGCGCAATCGCCGCGCGGTCGCGGATCACGTCGACTTTGAGCGGCACGCGCAGGGCGAGGCTGGTCCCGGCGGCGATCACGATGCCGGCCAGGATCGCAAGGTAGATCAGCGAACGCGGACGGAACACGCGGCGGAACATCTGCGCCCGGCTGAGCCTGTTTTCCAGTGCGTGCTCGGTCGAGTAGCGGATCAAGCCGCGCGGGTAGCCCATCTTGTCCATCACCTGGTTGCAGCCGTCGATGCACGCGGCACAGCCGATGCACTCGTACTGCAGCCCGTTCCTGATGTCGATCCCGGTCGGGCAGACCTGCACGCAGATGCCGCAGTCGACGCAGTCGCCCAGGCTCTTGGCCCTGTGGTCGATGTTGCGCGCCCGCGGCCCCCTGGGCTCGCCGCGCTCGGGGTCGTAGGTGATGATCAGCGTGTCGCGGTCGAACATCGCGCTCTGGAAGCGCGCGTAGGGGCACATGTACTTGCATACCTGCTCGCGCATCCAGCCGGCGTTGCCGTAGGTGGCGAAGCCGTAGAACAGGATCCAGAAGCTCGCCCAGGGACCGGCGGAGGCGTCCCACACCTCGTGCCAGAGCGCGCGGATCGGCGTGAAGTAGCCGACGAAGGTGAACCCGGTCCAAAGCGCGAGCGCGATCCAGACCGCGTGCTTGGCGCCCTTGCGCAGGGCCTTCCCCAGGCTCAGCTTGCCGCGGTCGAGCCGGATGCGGGCGCTGCGGTCGCCCTCGATCAGCTGCTCGACCCAGAGGAAGATCTCGGTGTAGACCGTCTGCGGGCAGGCGTAGCCGCACCACAGGCGCCCGGCGATCGCGGTGAACAGGAAGAGGGACAACGCCGCGATGACCAGCAGGACCGTGAGGTAGATGATGTCCTGCGGCCAGAACACCAGACCGAAGATGTAGAACTTGCGCTGTGCGATCTCGAACAGCACGGCCTGGCGGCCGTTCCAGGTCAGCCAGGCGCCGCCGTAGAACACCAGCTGCGTCGCCCACACCAGCGCCCAGCGCCAGGCCGCGAACCAGCCACGCACCGCGCGCGGATAGATCTTCCTGCGGACCTCGTACAGCGCCTGCTCGGCGCTTTCGCCGGGTCCCTGCTGTTGTTTTGTTATCACCTTGAGAGAAGGTTGAGCCATGCCTTCTCCGATCTCACTGCCCCGGCGGCGCCCCGTGCGACAGCGAGTAGACGTAGGCCGCCAGCAAGTGGATCTTGGCCGCGCTGAGGGTGCCCTTCCAGGCCGGCATGTGGCCCTGGCGCCCCTTGGTGACGGTCTGGATGATGGTCGGCTCGCCGCCGCCGTAGAGCCAGGTCTTGTCGGTCAGGTTGGGGGCGCCGACCGCATGCATGCCCTTGGCATCGGCGCCGTGGCAGGCGAAGCAGTTCTTGGCGAAGATCTCCCTACCGCGCGCGACGCGGATGCTGTCGGCCGCGCCGCCCGAGAGCGAGATCACGTAGTTCGCGACGTCCTTCACCCCCTCGGTGCCCAGCACCGGGCCCCAGGGTGGCATGACGCCGTTGCGGCCGTTGGTGATGGTCTGCTCGATGGTCTTCGGTTCCCCGCCGTAGAGCCAGTCGTTGTCGGTCAGATTGGGAAAGCCGCGGCTGCCGCCGCCGTCCGACGCATGGCACTGCGCGCAGTTGTTGAGGAAAAGCTTCTGGCCGATCGCGAGTGCCTTGGGGTCCTTCGCCAGCGCGACGAGGTCCTCCTTCGCGTACTTGTCGAAGATCGGCCCGTAGAGGGCGTCGGCCCGCGCCTCCTCCTGCTTCAGCTGCCCGACCTCGCTCCAGCCCAGCAGCCCCTTCCAGCTGCCCAGCCCCGGGTACAGCGCGAGGTAGACCAGCGCGAACACGATGGTGATGTAGAACAGCCACATCCACCAGCGCGGCAGCGGGTTGTTGTACTCGCCGAGGTCCTCGTCCCAGGTATGGCCGGTGGTTTCGCTGCCGCTGCCGGAGACCTTGCGCACGCTCTGCATCTTGAGGAACACGCCGCAGGCGACGACCGACACCAGCGTGATGACCGAGATATAGACGTCCCAGAAGCTGCTGCTGAACTGGCTCATTGGCGCGCCCCCTTCTCATCGTCCGGCTGCTCGGGCTCGTCGAACACCATGCGCCCGTCGCGCTCGAAGCGCTCGCGGTGCGCGGGCGCGTAGGCCCACCAGACGATGCCGAGGAAGACGGCGAGCGAAGCTACCGTCCAGATGCTGTGAATCAGGATCGTGTCCATGGTTGTTCCCCTTACGGCCTGGCGGCGCCGCGGCCGGCGACCCCGAGGTTCTGCAGATAGGCGATCAGCGCGTCGAGCTCGGTCTTGGCCTTGAGCTCATCGGGCGCCTTTGCGATCTGCTCGTCCGTGTACGGCACGCCCACCCTGCGCAGCGCGCGCATCTTGGCCTGGACGTCCGCCGCGTCGGCCGGGTTGTGCGCGAGCCACGGGAAATCCGGCATGTTCGACTCGGGGACCACGTCGCGCGGGTTGTTGAAGTGGATGCGGTGCCAGTCGTCCGAATACCGCCCGCCCACGCGCGCCAGGTCCGGCCCGGTGCGCTTGGAGCCCCACTGGAAGGGGTGGTCGTAGACGAACTCCCCGGCCACCGAGTACGGGCCGTAGCGCTCGACTTCGGCGCGGAACGGCCGGATCATCTGCGAGTGGCAGTTGTAGCAGCCCTCGCGGATGTAGATGTCGCGCCCGGTGAGCTGCAGCGGGGTGTAGGGCTTGAGGCCCTCGACCGGCTGGGTGACCGATTTCTCGAACGACAGCGGGACGATCTCGACCAGTCCGCCGACGCTCACCACCAGGATGATCAGGATGATGAGCAGCGCGCTGTTGCGCTCGATCATGTCATGCGTGAGTTTCATCGCCGGCTCCTCTCAGGCGTGGGCCGCAACGGGGGCCGGGATCGGCGCATCGACCGCCGTCGCGCCGGTGATCGTCTTCGCCACGTTGTAGGCCATCACCAGCATGCCGGAGAGGTAGAACAGCCCTCCCAGCAGGCGGATGCCGTAGAACGGGTAGGTCGCCTTGACGCTCTCGACGAAGCTATAGGTCAGCATGCCGTCGTTGCCCACCGCGCGCCACATCAGGCCTTGCATGACCCCCGCGATCCACATCGCCGCGATGTAGAGCACGATGCCGATGGTCGCGATCCAGAAGTGCACGTTGATCAGGCGCACGCTGTACATCTCGCGGCGGCCGAACAGGCGCGGAATCAGGTAGTACAGCGAGCCCATCGTCACGAGGCCCACCCAGCCCAGAGCGCCCGAGTGCACGTGGCCGATGGTCCAGTCGGTGTAGTGCGACAGCGCGTTGACCGTCTTGATCGACATCATCGGCCCCTCGAAGGTCGACATGCCGTAGAACGACAGCGAGACGATGAGGAACTTGAGGATCGGGTCGTCGCGCAGCTTGTACCAGGCGCCCGACAGCGTCATGATGCCGTTGATCATTCCGCCCCACGACGGCGCGAGCAGGATCAACGAGAAGATCATGCCGATCGACTGCGCCCAGTCGGGCAGCGCGGTGTAGTGCAGGTGGTGCGGGCCGGCCCACATGTAGGTGAAGATCAGGGCCCAGAAGTGCACCACTGACAGGCGATAGGAGTAGACCGGGCGCTCGGCCTGCTTCGGGATGAAGTAGTACATCATGCCGAGGAAGCCCGCGGTGAGGAAGAAGCCCACTGCGTTGTGGCCGTACCACCACTGCACCATCGCGTCCTGCGCCCCGGCGTAGACCGGATAGGACTTCCACAGCGTCACCGGGATCTCGGCGCTGTTGACGATGTGCAGGATCGCGATCGTCAGGATGAAGGCGCCGAAGAACCAGTTGGCGACGTAGATGTGCTGCACTTTCCTCTTGGCGATGGTGCCGAAGAACACGATCGCGTAGGCGACCCACACGATCGCGATCAGGACGTCGATCGGCCACTCGAGCTCGGCGTACTCCTTGCCGGTCGTATATCCGAGCGGCAGGGTGACGGCGGCAAGCACGATGATCAGCTGCCAGCCCCAGAAGGTGAACGCCGCCAGCCCGCCCGAGAACAGGCGCGCGTGGCAGGTGCGCTGCACCACGTAGTACGAGGCGGCGAACAGGCCGCAGCCGCCGAAGGCGAAGATCACCGCGTTGGTGTGCAGCGGGCGCAGCCGGCTGTAGGTCAGCCACGGCGTGTCGAAATTGAGCGCCGGCCAGATCAGCTGTGCGGCGATCAGTACGCCGACCAGCATCCCGACCACGCCCCATACCACCGTCATGATCGCGAATTGGCGTACGACCTTGTAGTTATACGTGTTTTCGGCTTGCATGTGAGTGCACGTCTCCCTGAATTGGTGCCCCGGGGCCATCGTAAAGTCCGGTGCCGCAGGCCGTTTGACCTACGTCAAACCGTCGCAAGGCTGACGCGACAGAAAGCGGACTAGGGCAGAAGCACCGCGGCGCCCTCGAGCCTTCCTTCGCGAAGGTCGGCCAGCGCCTCGTTCGCCCGCGCGAGCGGGTAGCTCCGGGTCGCCGAGCGCAGCGGCGTCTCGCCCGCCACGCGCATGAACGCCTCACCGTCGGCGCGCGTGAGGTTCGCCACCGACTGCAGGCCGCGCTCGCCCCACAGCAGCGTGTAGGGAAAGGACGGAATGTCGCTCATGTGGATGCCGCCGCAGACCACGCGGCCGCCCTTCTTCACCGCCGCCAGCGCCTGCGGCACGAGCGCCCCGACCGGGGCGAAGATGATCGCCGCGTCGAGCGGCTCGGGCGGCGCCTGGTCCGAGCCGCCGGCCCAGTCCGCTCCACAGTTAAGAGCGAATTCCATTCCTTTCTTGTCTTGGGGACGTGTGAAGGCGAAAACCTTCTTGCCGTCGGACTTCGCGACCTGCGCCAGCAGGTGCGCCGCGGCGCCGAAGCCGTACAGGCCGAGCGTGCGCGCCTCGCCCGCGAATTCGTACGAGCGGTAGCCGATCAGCCCGGCGCACAGCAGCGGGGCGGCCTCGGCGTCGCCGTAGCGCTCGGGCAGCGCAAAGCAGAAGCGCTCGTCGGCGAGCGCGTACTCGGCGTAGCCGCCGTCGAGCGTGTAGCCGGTGAAGCGCGCCTGCGCGCACAGGTTCTCGCGCCCGCTCGCGCAGTATTCGCACTCGCCGCAGGTCCAGCCGAGCCACGGCACCCCGACTCGCTCGCCGGCGCGAAAGCGCGCGCCCCCCTTCGCCACGCGGCCGACGATTTCGTGCCCGGGAATCAGCGGATAGCGGCCTTCGCTCAGGTCGCCGTCGACCACGTGCAGGTCGGTGCGGCACACCCCGCAGGCCGCGACCTCGATCAGCACCTGCCCGGGGCCCGGCTCGGGCACCGGCACCCGCTCGGCGCGCAGCGCCTCCCCCGGCGCGCCCAAGCGCATGGCCAACATGGTGTCCGGGATGGGGACAGACCCCGATTTCATGATTCTGGAAATCGGGGTCTGTCCCCGGTTTTCGATTCCTTCGGCCGGTCGTCGTCGGCGAGCAGGTCCTGGGACGGACGGTCGAGGTCGTCGAACTGGCCGCTCTCGATCGCGCGCCAGAACGCCCAGCCGATCACGAATACGAATACGAGCGAGACCGGGATGAGGATGTAGAGGCTTTCCATGGCAGCGGCGGGGCGAGCGGTCGCATTGCGTTGAGCACCACGATGAACGAGCTGGCGGACATGCCGAGCGCCGCTTCCCAGGGGCCGATCAGCCCCAGCGCGGCGAGCGGCAGCGCCACCGCATTGTAGGCCAGCGCCCAGCCGAAATTCTGTCGCACCACGCGCATCGCCGCGCGCGCGGTGCCGAAAGCCTCGTCGATCGCGCCCAGGCGCGCGCCGAGCAGCACCAGGTCGGCTTGCAGCTTGGCGGCGTCGGCGCCGCCGCCCATCGCGATCGAGACGTCGGCGCGCGCGAGCACCGGCGCGTCGTTGAGGCCGTCGCCGATCATCGCCACCACCCGGCCCTCGCGCTGCAGCCGCTCGGCGTAGGCGAACTTGTCCTGCGGCGTGGCGCCGCCGGCGAAGGATTCGATTCCGAGCCGGCGCGCGAGCGCTTCGACCAGCGCCGGCTCGTCCCCGCTCAGCAGGTGAAGCCGCAAGCCGCGCGCGGCGAGCGCCGCGATCAGGTGCGCCGCGTCGTCGCGCGGCGCGTCCTCGAGCAGGAAGGCGGCCAGCCAGCCGCCTTCGTCGGCGAGGAACACGCGCGTCTGCGCGGCCGTGACCTGCACCGGCGGCGGCGCGCCGCCGGCGAGCTCGGCACAGAAGGCCTCCGAACCCATCCTCGTGCGACGGCAGCCGATCCTCGCCTCGATGCCGTGGCCGGGAAAGTTCTTCAGCTCGGAAACCGCTTCGGTCGCGCCTTCTGCGAACGCACGCGCGATCGGGTGGCGGCTCGAGGCCTCGAGCGAGCGCGCGATCGTGCGGCAGCGTGCCGCGTCGGCCGCGCCGAGCACGGCCGTGCGCGCGAGCGCGAAGCGGCCGTGGGTCAGGGTGCCGGTCTTGTCGAGCACCACGTCGGTGGCGCGCTCGAGCGCTTCGAGCGCGCGCGGGCGGGTCAGCGCCGCGCCGCGCGCGAGCAGCAGCGCGCCGGCGCGGGTGAGCACGATCGGCGCCGCGAGCGCGAGCGCGCAGGGACAGGTCGCCACCAGCACCGCGACCGCGACCCAGGGCGCGCGCGCGGGATCGTCGCCGAGCCACCAGAAGAAGGCGAGCGCGGCGACCGCCAGCACCGCGAGCGTCAGGTGCCGCGCGAGCCAGTCGGCGCGCTCGACCAGCTTCGGCTTGCCGGCCGCGGCGCGCTCGACCAGGCGGGCGATCGCCGCGGCCTGGGTCTCGGCGCCGGCGCGCGTGACGCGCATCACCAGCGGCTGCTCAAGGTTGGCCGAGCCTCCGACCAGCGCGGCGCCCTCGGCCTTCGCCACCGGGCGCGACTCGCCGGTGAGGAGCGACTCGTCGGTGCTCGATTCGCCGCGCTCGACCACGCCGTCGGCGGGAACCCGCTCGCCGGCGGGCACCAGCACGCGGTCGCCGGCCGCGAGCTGGTGCGCGGCGACGCGCTCGACGCTCGCGGCGTCGGCGGGGTCGCGCAGGCGCAACGCGAACGACGGCATCCAGCGCGACAGATAGTCGAGCTCGCGCGCCGCGCGCCGCCGCGCGGAGGCCTCGACGAAGCGCGCGCCGAGCAAGAGGAACACCAGCATCGTGATCGAATCGAAGTAGACCTCGCCCCGGCCGGTGAAGGTAGCCCAGGCGCTGGCGCCGAAGCCGGCCGCGAGGCCGAGCGCGATCGGCGTGTCGAGACCGATGCGGCGGCGCCTGAGCTCGCCCCAGGCGGCGGCGAAGAACGGCCGGCACGAGAACAGCATCACCGGTGTCGTGAGCGCGAGGCTCGCCCAGCGCATCAGCTGCTCGTTCGCCGCGCTGAGCGTGCCGGCGCCCGCGTCGAGGTAGGCCGGGAAGGCGTACATCATCACCTGCATCGCGCCGAAGCCGGCCACGAACAGCCGCCACAGAGCGCTGCGCCGCTCGCGCTGCTCGAGCGCGTCCTGGCGTCGCGGGTTGTAGGGGTAGGCGTCGTAGCCGATCGCGCGGATCGCGTCCAGAATCTGCGACAGCTTGACCTTGCGCGCGTCCCAGGTGACGTGCGCGCGGTGCGTGGCGTAGTTGATCTCGACCCGCTGCACCCCGGGCAGCTGCCTGAGCCACTGCTCGGACAGCCACAGGCAGGCGGCGCAGCGGATGCGGTCGAGGATCAGCGCCGCCTCGCGCAGGTTGTCGCCGCTGGCGGCGACGAACTCCTTCTGCGCCAGCGGGTCGTCGTAGGCTTCCAGCGGCGGCAGGTCCTGCGGCGGCGGCCCCAATCCCGAGCGCGTCTCGTAGTAGCGCTCGAAGCCCGCCGCGACGATGGTGCGCGCGACCGCCTGGCAGCCGGCGCAGCACATCTCGCGCTCGGCACCGAGCACGCTAGCCCGGTATCGCCCGGGCTCGGCGACTGCCTGCCCGCAGTGGTAGCAGGCCGGGGTCAGCTGACCGTGACGCGCTTGGCCTGCGCGCTCGCTTTCTTCGGCAGGACGAGGTTGAGCACGCCGTCCTTGTACTCGGCCTTGACGCCCTGGGTGTCGATGTCCGTCGGCAGCTGCATGCTGCGCGACACCATGCCGTAGTAGCGCTCGCTGTGCAGGACCTTCTCGCCCTTCTTCTCTTCCTTCTCCTGCCTCACTTCGGCGCGGATCGAGACCTGGTTGCCGTTGACGTCGACCTGGATGTCTTCCTTCTTCACCCCGGGAACGTCGGCGTGCACCGTGTAGGCCTTCTCGTCTTCCTTGACGTCAACCTTCATCTTCAGCTCGCCGTCGCCCGGCATCGCCATCGGCTTGAGCCAGAAGCCCCGGGTCAGATCGCCGAACACGTCGTCGAACAAGCCGCCATACCGTTGAATGTTTGCCATGATGATCACCTCTCGGGGAAAGTTTTTCCCGCATGACATCGTAGCGCGGCGGGGCTTGGGGCCTTTGACGCACGTCAAACCGGGCCGCTCGATAGACGGACACAATCTTCGAAATTGCCAAAATCGATTTGATTCATCGCCACGCGCTGGCTAACCTGAATGAATTCAAGAAGGAACAAGACCATGGCCGTACGCGAAGGCAGTCTCGAAGCGCCCACCCGGCATCCCCTCGACTGGAAGAGCGACGCGTTCTACGACCAGGACGCGCTCGACAAGGAGCTCGAGCGCGTCTACGAGATCTGCCACGGCTGCCGCAGGTGCGTGAACCTGTGCACCGCCTTCCCGACCCTGTTCGACCTCATCGACGAGAGCAAGACGATGGAGGTCGACGGCGTGGCCAAGCAGGACTACTGGAAGGTGATCGACCAGTGCTACCTGTGCGACATGTGCTACATGACCAAGTGCCCCTACGTGCCGCCGCATCCCTGGAACGTCGATTTCCCGCACCTGATGCTGCGCGCGAAGGCGGTCAAGTTCAGGAAGGACGGCGCGCGCCTGCGCGACCGGCTGCTGTCGTCCACCGACGCGATCGGCAAGCTCGCCACCATCCCGGTGGTGGTGCAGACGGTCAACGCGCTGAACCGGAACGGCGCCGCGCGCGGCCTGATGGAGAAGGCGCTCGGCGTGGCGAAAGAGCGCGAGCTGCCGCCCTACGCCGCCCGCAAGTTCCGCCCCAACGCGGCGCGCTCGAAGGACTTCCCGGCGAGGGACGGCAAGAACGCGCCCGGCAAGGTCGCGATCTACGCCACCTGCTACGTGAACTACAACGAGCCCGGCATCGGCGACGACCTGCTCGCGATCCTCGCCCACAACGAGATCCCCTACGTGATCGTCGACAAGGAAGCCTGCTGCGGCATGCCCAAGCTCGAACTGGGCGACCTCGAGACGGTGGCGAAGCACAAGGACGCCAACATCCCGCCGCTGGCGAGGCTCGCGCGCGAAGGCTACGCGATCCTCGCCGCGGTGCCCTCCTGCGCGCTGATGTTCAAGCAGGAGCTGCCGCTGATGTTCCCCGGCGAGGCCGACGTCAAGGCGGTGCAGGAGGCGATGTTCGACCCCTTCGAGTACCTGGTGATGCGAAAGCGCGACGGGCTGCTGAAGACCGACTTCAGCGAGAAGCTCGGCAAGGTCTCCTACCACATCCCCTGCCACTCGCGGGTGCAGAACATGGGGCAGAAAACGCGCGAGGTGCTCGAGCTGGTGCCCGGCACCGAGGTCAACACCGTCGAGCGCTGCGCCGGCCACGACGGCACCTGGGGCGTGAAGAGCGAGTACTACGCCAACTCGATGAAGATCGGCCGTCCGGTGTTCCGCCAGATGGCGGGCAGCGAGCCGGACTGGGTCAGCTCCGACTGCCCGATCGCCGGGCGCCACATTCTGCAGGGGATGAGGGAAGGCGACGGCGCGGGCAAGGCCGAGAAGGCCCACCCCCTCACGCTGATCCGCAAAGCCTACGGCCTCTAGACTCGCCGCGCTCGAGCCGGTCGCGCCCTAGCTCGGCGCGCCGTCGAGCCGCACCTGGAGCGTGCCCGAGCGCACGTGCAGGTCGCGCTGCGGGAATGGAATCTCGATCCCCTCCGCGCGCAGCTCGTCCTCGATCGTCCACAGGAATTCGGCCTGGGTGAAACCGGGGCGCGCCACGCGCTGCGGGCCGACCCACACCACCAGCTCGAAGTTCAGGCTGCTGTCGCCGAAGCCGACCAGCCAGACATCGGCTTCGCGCCCGGGTTCCTCGGCGTCACCATTGACCTTCCTGGCGGCGCGCAGCCCCGCCGCCTTCACGCGCTGCTTGTCGCTGCCGTACGCCACGCCGAAGGGGATGTGCAGGCGGCGCATCTGGTTCTCGTAGGTCCAGTTGGTCACCCGCCCGTTGATGAACTCGGAGTTCGGCACGATCACGTCGACGTCGTCGTTGGTCGTCACCCGCGTATAGCGCAGGCCGATCTCGCGCACGGTCCCCTGCACGCCCGACTGGAGGTCGACGAAATCGCCCACCTTCAGCGTGCGCTCGAGCAGGATGATGATGCCGGAGATGAAGTTGCTGAAGACGTTCTGCAGCCCGAAGCCGATGCCGACCCCGATCGCGCCGCCGAACAGCGCGAGGTTGGTGAGGTCGAAGCCGATGTAGCCCAGGCCGACGAGCGTGCCGACGATCCACACCGAGTAGCGCAGCACCCGCGACCAGGCGTACACCGCCGGCGTGCTCTTCGCGTGAACGTCGCCGCGCAGGGCGACGCGGCGAACGCCTGTTTCGACCAGCGACGCGAACCACCAGACCGCGACGACGATCACCACCAGCCCGATCAGGCGGCCGGCGGTGACCTGCGTCTCGCCCAGCACGAACCAGGGCGCCGTGAACCACGCGTGAAGGTGTTCCATCATGATGCGGGCCAGCTTAGCATGCGCCGCGCGCGCGGCGATCAGCGTCCCAGGATGTGCCGGCGGTCGATCTGCGGCGCCTCGCTCGCGCGCCGCGGCGGCGCATCGCGCGCCGCCGGCGCGACGGCAAGGATTCCCGCCCGCGTCTCGGCGTCCTCGAGCGCGGCGGCGAGCGCCTGCGGCTCGGTCCAGGCCGGATGGCCGGCCTCGATGCGCAGGTAGACGCGGCCGCTCGCGCGCGCGGCGAAGTTGAGCGCCGGCAGGCGCTGCGCGCAGGCGGCGAGGAAGTCGGTGCACGCCTCAGCGGCCATCGCCGCCGAATCGCGGTAGACCTCCTCCGGGCTCGTGGCGTCGACGTTGATGCGCGCGTAGCGCGCGACGTCCAGCATGCACTTGACGTCGAGCACGTTGAGTTCGCCGTCGGCGCCGAAGGCGGCGCTCCTCGGGGGCTCGCCCGCGGGCACGCTGTTGTCGAGGAACTCGTAGTGAACGGTCTTGTCGCCTCTGAGCGCCCAGGTGAAGAACAGCTCGGGCATCCCGGAATAGGCCTCGACGTTATGCGCCAGCAGGTCGTCGACCGCCTTGTAGCGCCCGACCTCGAGGCCGCGCTTCCACGAGCGCTCGACCGTGGCGTCGGGCGGAGTGATCATGAAAAACAGGTACACGGTGCGGCCGAAGCGAGTCAGCAGGTTGCTGCCCGCCTCCTCCGACTCGGGCGCGAAGCTGTCGAAGCGGAAGCGGTCGATCAGCAGGTGCGGAATGCCGCCGTGTTCGGCCTTGGCCGCCATGTAGCGGTCGAGCTTCTGGTCGATCATGCGCAGCTCCTGCCCGGTGAAGCTGCCGGCGTACTTGTAGGCCTCGCCGAGCGAGCCGTAGTCGAGCAGTTGCTTGCGCCAAATGTCCGGGCTGATCAGCGCAAAATCGCCCCAGGCGACGCCGATCTCGTCGGCGAGGCGCTTCTGCAGCGGGCGCATGGTGCTCTTGCCCGAGGCCGAGGCGCCCTTGATGTTCATGACCACCGGCTCGCGCTGCGAGGGCAGCCGCGTGTAGCCCTCGGCGCGCACCGCCTCGGTGATCAGCGGTTCGATCAGCCTGCCGACCGCCACGCTGCCGTGCTCGTTGCAGGCCAGGCGCGCGGCGACCTTTGCCAGCAGCGCCGGGTCGCCCCACAGCCGGCCGTGGCGCGCGCACACCGACCCGGCCACCCGCGCGACGGCGCGCAGCGCGGCGCGCGCCGTCGCGTTACGCTCCCCGGCCGCCTGCCCCTCCCAGTCGGCAAGAGCTCGCGCGGCGAAGGCGGCCTCGAGCTCGGCGCCGGCGAGCGCCGCAACCTCGCGCTCGAGACGATGATAGGCCTCCTCGATATCCTTCATGCGCGGCTCGACGTAGCGCTCGAAGACATTCGAGGCCATGGCGCGGAAATTGATCCCGAGGTCCTCGACCCGCGGCCCGTCGGGCACCGACAGATCGGCCATCACGCGCACCAGCAGCTCGTGCAGCGCGAGCCGGCCCGGGCGGAACGCGACCAGCTCCTCCGCCGCGAGCCCGGTCAGGTCCGCGAGCTCGAGCGCGTCCTCGAGCGAGCCGAACACGTTCTCGGGCCGGAACAGCGTCGCCAGCGGCAGCAGCCGCCGCGGCACCGCCGATTCGATGCCCGGATTCCACGGGCCGTAGGTTAGCTGCGTCATCGCCGACGCAGCTGCAGCAGCTGGTCCGCCAGCGGCGCGCACATCAGCGCGAGCGCGAGCCCGAAAAGCGGCCAGTCGAAGCGGGTCGGCAGGAGGCTGCCGAGCGCCTGCGCGCTCCAGTGCGGCGCGCGCAGCGCGTCGGCCATGAACGCGTACAGCGCGAACACGACGCCGGCGATGCCCGCCGCGAGCGACCAGCGGCGCGGCCACGGCGCGCGGCCGCCGCGCGTGAACTGGCTCGCCAGCGTGCCGCCGGCGATCATCAGCGTGGCGATCGACACCGGCGCAAGCACCGGCCCCCACCACGGCAGCGGGATCAGGAACAGCACGTCCCAGTCCAGCGGCGAGCGCGGCCAGCCGGTCATCGGCGCGAGGAAAGCGTAATAGAAGATGTCCCAGACGCCGAACGCGAGCAGGAAGTAGCCCAGGCGCGCACGCCGCTCGCGTCCCGCGAGCCAGGCCACCGCCGCGAGCATCACCAGCGTCGCCGCCTCGCGCGCGAGCTCGATTCGCATCAGCCAGGCCGGCACCGGCAGCGGCACCGGATGATAGGGATCGATGCGCCCGATCAGCGTGCGCAGGTAGGCCACCACCGCCGCCTCGACCAGCGCCATCGCGATCGCGTAGACGACGACGGCGCTCCAGCGGCGGGGGTCGCTCATGGGCCGCGCGCTAGTTCAGATCCAGCGCGTGTTCCTTGAGCACGGCCAGCGGCACGTACTCGAGCGCATTCTCGTGCGTCGACTGCAGCACCACCTGCGGCGCGCGGCCGGCCTTCCAGGCCTCGACGAAGCGCAGCACGTGCAGGCACCAGCGGTCGCCGGGCTTGAGGCCGCGGAAGCGCATCGCGGGAATCGGCGTCACCAGGTCGTTGCCGCGCTCGACGCTGAAGGCGAGGAACTCCTCGGTCACCCGCACGCACACCAGGTGCGCGACGTCGACGCCGCCCTGGGTCGCGCAGGAGCCGTCTCGGAAGTAGCCGGTCAGCGGCGCGAAGCTGCACGCGAGCAGCTCGCCGCCGAGCACGTTCTTCTCCTTCGCGCCGACCCCGCTCATGCGGCGTGCGCGGTGAGGTAGCGCTTGACGGCCTCCGCGTCGGCGGGCAGCGTTTCGAAGCGCTGAGGCAGGCGCTCGAGGTCCTCGTAGCCGCGCGGCCGCCCGGGCTCGCGCCCGAGCGCCTCGCGGATCGTCTCGGCGAACTTCGCCGGCAGCGCGGTCTCGAGGCAGATGAGCGGCACGCCCGCCTCGCGGTGCTCGAGCCCGACCTTGATGCCGTCGGCGGTGTGCGGGTCGACCATCGTGCCGTAACGCTGCCACACGCCGCGGATGGTGGCGAGGCGGTCGGCGTGCACCGAGCGGCCCGAGACGAACCCGGTCTCGGCGACGTTGCGGTAGTAGGCCGAGTGCGACAGGTCGAACGCGCCCTCGGCGCCGAGCCGTCGCCACAGCTCCCTCACCCGCGCGCCGTCGCCGCCGACCAGGTCGTACACGTAGCGCTCGAAGTTGGAGGCCTTGGAGATGTCCATCGACGGGCTCGAGGTGGCCTTGACCTCGCTTGCCTTCCTCACCCGGTAGCGGCCGGTGCGGAAGAACTCGTCGAGCACGTCGTTCTCGTTGCTGGCGAGGATCAGGCGCCGCACCGGCAGCCCCATCGAGCGCGCCACGTGGCCGGCGTAGATGTTGCCGAAGTTGCCCGAGGGCACCGCGAACGAGACCTGCTCGGCATCCGACGCGGTGGCGGCGAAGTAGGCCTTGAAGTAGTACACGACCTGCGCGGCGACGCGCGCCCAGTTGATCGAGTTGACGGTGCCGATGCGGTGGCGGCGCTTGAACTCCGCGTCGGCGCCGACCGCCTTGACGATGTCCTGGCAGTCGTCGAACACGCCTTCGAGCGCGAGGTTGTGGATGTTGGCGTCCTGCAGACTGTACATCTGCGCGGCCTGGAACGGGCTCATGCGACCGCGCGGCGAGAGCATGAACACGCGCACATTCTTCCTGCCGCGCATCGCGTGCTCGGCCGCCGAGCCGGTGTCGCCCGAGGTGGCGCCGAGGATGTTGAGCCGCTCGCCGCGCTGCTCGAGCACGTACTCGAACAGACCCCCCAGCAGCTGCAGCGCGATGTCCTTGAAGGCGAGCGTCGGGCCGTTGGAGAGGCCGAGAACATGCAGCCCCGGCTCGAGGGTTTTGAGCGGCGTAATCTCGTCCGTGCCGAAGATCTCGCGGGTATAAGTTTTTTCGACGATTTGCTTCAGGTTCGGAACGTCATCCGCAAACAACGACAGCACTTCGTGGGCCAGCTCGGAATACGACAGGTCTCTCCACCCAGCGAGGTCCGCGTTCGGCATGCTTTCGGGAACGTACAGCCCGCCGTCGGGCGCGAGCCCCTCGAGAACGATGTCGGTGAAGCGCTTCGGTTCGCCGACACCGCGGGTCGAGACGTAGCGCACTAAAGCAGCTCTTCGAGGCGGATGCGGGTCACCTTGCCGAGCACCGTCCTGAGCTTTTCGATCTTCTTCAGCGCGGCGTCGACGTTCTTTTCCAGTGCGCGGTGCGTGAGCAGCACGATGTCGACCTGCTTCTCGCCCGCGGGCTCCTTCTGCACCATGGCGTCGATCGAGATCGAGCCCTGGGCGAGGATGCGCGTGATGTCGGCCAGCACCCCGGGCCGGTCGAGCACCCGCAGGCGGAAGTAGTACGAGGTCTCGACCTCCCCGATCGGCAACACGCGGATGTCCGAGAGCTGGTCGGGCTGGAACGCGAGGTGCGGCACGCGGTGGCCGGGGTCGGCTGTGATCAGGCGCGTGACGTCGACCAGGTCGGCGACCACCGCGCTGGCGGTCGGCAGGCTGCCCGCGCCGGCGCCGTAGTACAGCGTCGCACCGACCGCGTCGCCCTTGACCAGTATCGCGTTCATCACCCCCTCGACGTTCGCGATCAGGCGCCGCGCCGGCACCAGCGTGGGGTGTACCCTGAGTTCGATGCCTTTCGAATTTATTTTTGTAATTCCGAGCAATTTGATTCGGTATCCCAGCTCTTCCGCATAGGTGATGTCGGCGCGCGTGAGCTTCGTGATGCCCTCGGTGTATGCCTTCTTGAACTGCATCGGGATCCCGAACGCGAGCGCCGACAGGATCGTCAGCTTGTGCGCGGCGTCCACCCCCTCGACATCGAAGCTAGGGTCCGCCTCGGCATAGCCCAGGCGCTTCGCCTCGGCCAGCACCTCGCCGAAGTCGAGGCCCTTGTCGCGCATCTCGGACAGGATGAAGTTCGAGGTGCCGTTGATGATGCCGGCGATCCATTCGATGCGGTTGGCGCTCAGGCCCTCGCGCACCGCCTTGATGATCGGGATGCCGCCGCCGACGGCGGCCTCGAAAGCCACCATCACGCCCTTCTTCTGCGCGGCAGCGAAGATCTCGTTGCCGTGATGCGCGAGCAGCGCCTTGTTCGCGGTCACCACGTGCTTGCCGTGCGCGATCGCGTCGAGCACCAGCTCGCGCGCGACGCCGGTGCCGCCGATCAGCTCGACCACGATGTCGACGTCCTTCGCGCGCGTGACCTCGTGCGCGTCGGCGCTGACCTTCGCCTTGCCCTTGACGATCGTGCGCGCGCGGGCAAGCGCCTTGTCGGCCACGCGCGAGATGCGGATCGCGCGGCCCGCGCGGCGCTGGATCTCGTCGGCGTTGCGCCGCAGCACCTCCCAGGTTCCACTGCCGACCGTGCCGATGCCGAGCAGGCCGACGTTGATCGGCTTCACGCCGCGCCTTTCAACAGACCGTCCCTCTTGAGCATGTCGCGCAGGCCGCGCAGCGCCTGACGCAGGCGGTGCTCGTTCTCGATCAGGGCGATCCGCACGTGGTCGTCGCCGTACTCGCCGAAGCCGATCCCGGGCGACACCGCCACTCGCGCGTCATCGATCAGCTTCTTGGCGAACTCGAGCGAGCCCATCGCGCGGTAGGGCTCGGGGATCCTGGCCCACACGTACATCGACGCCTTCGGATTGGTGACCATCCAGCCCAGCTCGTGCAGGCCCCTCACCATCACGTCGCGCCGGCGCTGGTAGGTCTGGCGGATCTCCTCCACGCATTGCTGCGGCCCGTCGAGCGCGACGATCGAGGCGACCTGGATCGGCGTGAAGGTGCCGTAGTCGTGGTAGCTCTTGATTCGCGCCAGCGCGTGCACCAGGTCCCTGTTGCCGACCATGAAGCCGATCCTCCAGCCCGCCATGTTGTAGCTCTTGGACATGGTGAAGAACTCGACCGCCACGTCGCGCGCGCCCGGAACCTGCATGATCGAGGGCGCCTTCCAGCCGTCGAAGGTGATGTCGGCGTAGGCCAGGTCGTGCACCACGATGATGTCGTGCTCACGCGCGAACGCGACGACGCGCTCGAAGAAGTCGAGCTCGACGCACATCGCGGTCGGGTTCGACGGGAAGCCGATCACCAGCATCTTGGGCTTGGGGATCAGCTCCGCGACGGCGCGCTGCAACTCGGCGAAGAAATCGACGCCCTCGGTCATGCGCACCGAGCGGATGTCGGCGCCGGCGATGATCGCGCCGTAGATGTGGATCGGGTAGGAGGGATTCGGCACCAGAACCGTGTCGCCGCGCTCGAGCGTGGCGAGCATCAGGTGCGCCAAGCCTTCCTTCGAGCCGATCGTGACGATCGCCTCGGAATCGAGATCGAACTCCACCCCGTAGCGACGCTTGTACCAATCGCAGATCGCCTTGCGCAGGCGCGGGATGCCCTTCGACACCGAGTAGCCATGCGTGTCCTGGCGCTGCGCGGCCTCGACCAGCTTGTCGACGATGTGCTTCGGCGTCGGCCCGTCGGGGTTGCCCATCGACAGGTCGATCACGTCCTCGCCGCGGCGGCGCGCAGCCATCTTCCACTCGTGCGTCGTGTTGAAGACGTACGGCGGCAGACGTTTGATGCGCGCGAATTCCCTCATAGCGATACAATTTTACGCGAGCGTGACAATTACCTCAATGAAAACAACGACCGTCGTCTTCCTCCTCGTATTCGGCTTCGCCTGGTTCGCCAACCTCGGGCAGCGCGACCTGTTCAACACCGACGAAGGCCGCTATGCCGAGATCTCGCGCGAGATGGTGGCGAGCGGCGACTGGCTCACGCCGCGCCTGGACGGCCTGAAGTACTTCGAGAAGCCGCCGCTGCAGTATTGGGCCACTGCAGCGGCGTTCGAGGCCTTCGGCCAGAACGGGTGGACCGCGCGGCTGTGGACCGGGCTGACCGGCTTTCTCGGCGTGCTGTTCACGGCCTTCGCCGCCGCCCGCTTGTTCGGTGCGGCGGCCGGGCGCGCCGCTGGGCTGATCCTGGGCAGCTGCCTGATGTGGGTCTTCATGGGCCACGCCTCTTCGCTCGACATGGGGGTGTCGTTCTTCCTTTCGTTCGCGGTGAGCGCGTTCGCCCTCGCCCAGCGCGACGAAGCGCCCCCCGGCAGCCGGCGTCGCTGGATGCTCCTCGGCTGGGCCGCGTGCGCGCTCGCGATGCTGTCCAAGGGGCTGATCGGCATCGTCCTGCCCGCAGGCGCGGTAGCCTTTTACGTGCTGTGGCAGCGCGACTGGCGCCTGCTCGCGAGGCTCGAGCTGGCGAGGGGCTTGGCGCTCTTCCTCGCCATAACCGCGCCCTGGTTCATCATGGTCTCGCTCGCGAACCACGAGTTCGCGCGCTTCTTCTTCATTCACGAGCATTTCGACCGCTTCCTCAGCAAGGATCACGGACGCTTCCAGCCGTGGTGGTACTTCCTGCCGCTGCTCGCTCTCGGGCTGGTGCCGTGGACGCTCGCGCTGCCGGGCGCGCTCGCCTCCGCCGCGCGCCGCCGGCCGCTGCTGTCGTTCAATCCGCAGCGCTTCCTGCTCGCCTGGAGCGTGCTCGTGTTCGTCTTTTTCTCCGTCTCGGACTCCAAGCTGTTCGGCTACATCCTGCCGATCTTTCCCGCGCTCGCGATGCTGCTCGGGGACTGGCTGCCGCGCATCGGTTCGCGCGCGCTCGCCTGGCTCTGCGCGACCGCCGCGCTGGGCGGCGCCGCCCTCGCTGCGCTGACGCCGCTCGCGACCGCGAAGCTGTCGGGCAACCTGCCACCCGAGCTGGTAACGGAGTTCGCCAAATGGATGGCGGTGGCCGGCGCCGCGGTGGTCGCGGGGGGCGCGATTGCGACCGTATTCGCCCTGCGCATCCGCAAGGGCGCGGCGATCGCCTGCCTCGCCGTCGGCGGCTTCGCGCTTACGCAGCTGCTGCTGATCGGCTACCAGTCGCTCGCGCCGGTATACTCCTCGCGCCAGCTGGTCGAGCGCATCCGCCCCGAGCTCGAGGCCGCGAGGCACGTCTACTTCGTGAAGGTGTTCGACCACAGCTTCCTCTTCTACGCAAAGCGCACGGCGATCATGGTCGGCGACAAGGACGAGCTCGACACCTCGCTTACCTGGGAGAACATCAACTACCTGCCGACGGTAGAGGACTTCTCGCGCGCCTGGCGCCGCGACAGGCCCTCAGTCGCGCTGATGTCGCCCTACGAGTACGAGCGGCTGTCGCAGGCCGGGCTGCCGATGCGGCTGCTCGCGCGCGACCCGCGCCGCGTCGCGGTGGCGACGCCGTGAGCGACTACCTGCCGTTCACCCGCCCGAGCATCGACGCGGCGACGATCGAAGGCGTGGCCGAGGTGTTGCGCTCGGGCTGGATCACCACCGGCCCGCAGGCGAAGGCCTTCGAGTCGCGCCTGTCCCAGTACTTCGGCGGCCGCCCGGTGCGCGCCCTCGCCTCCGGCACCGGGGCGCTCGAGCTGGCGCTCGCGATCGCGGGCGTCGGCCCCGGCGACGAGGTGGTGACCACCCCGCTGTCCTGGGTCGCGACCGCGAACGTGGTCCTGCGCGCAGGCGCGCGCCCGGTGTTCGCCGACATCGATCCCGCGACCCGCAACATCGACCCGGCCCGTATCGAGGCGGCGCTGACGCCGCGCACCAAGGCACTGATCCCGGTCGACATGGCGGGCCTGCCCTTCGACCGCGACGCGGTGTACGCGATCGCGCGCCGCCGCTCCCTGCGCGTGATCGAGGACGCGGCGCAGAGCATGGGCGCGACCTGGAACGGCAGGCGCGTGGGCAGCTTCGGAGACCTGGCGTGCTTTTCCTTCCACGCCAACAAGAACATGACCACCGCCGAGGGCGGCTGCCTGGTGCTCGACGACGAGGCCGAAGCCGCGCGCTGCGAGCGCCTTCGGCTGCAGGGCGTGGTGCGTCTGGCCGGCGGCGAGATCGAGGTCGAAGAGGCGGGCGCCAAGATGAACCTGACCGACGTCGCCGCGCGCATCGGCCTCGGCCAGCTCGAGCGGCTGGAGGAATTCAACGCGCGCCGTCGCATCCTCGCGCGGCGCTACTTCGAGCGGCTCGACCGCTCGCTCGGCTGCGGACTGCCGCCGGCGGATTTCGAGCGCTCCAACTGGCACATGTTCCAGGTCCTGTTGCCGCTCGAGCGCATCACGATCGACCGCGCGCGCTTCATCGCCCTGATGCACGAGCGCGGCATCGGCGTCGGCGTGCACTACCCGGCGATGCACTTGTTCGCCCTCTACCGCGCGCAGGGCTGGAAGGCGGGCGACTTCCCGCACGCGGAGCACGTCGGCGCGAGCATCGTCACCCTGCCGCTGTTCCCCGCCATGCAGGACGGGGACGTCGACCGGGTCTGCCGCGCGCTCGGTGATATCCTTGCCGCACACTGCCGCTGAGCGCGGCGGCATCCCGATGCAAGCGCCCGATCTCTCAGTCGTCGTTCCCGTCTACAACGAGCAGGAAGGGCTCGCGTCGCTGTTCGCGCGCATCTATCCCGCGCTCGACGCGCTGGGGCTGCGCTACGAGCTGATCTTCGTCGACGACGGCAGCCGCGACCGCTCGGCGGCGATGCTGCGTGAGCAGTTCGAAAAGCGTCCCGACGTCACCCGAGTGGTGCTGCTGGCGGGCAACTTCGGCCAGCACCCCGCGATCCTGGCCGGCTTCGCGCAGTGCCGCGGCGAACGCGTGGTGACGCTCGACGCCGACTTGCAGAACCCGCCCGAGGAGATCGGCAAGCTGCTGGCGAAGATGGACGAGGGCGCCGACTACGTCGGCGGCGTGCGGCGCCAGCGCCAGGACAGCTGGCTGCGGCGCGTGCCGTCGCGGCTGATGAACCGGCTGCGCGAGCGAATCACCGACATCCGCATGACCGACCAGGGCTGCATGCTGCGCGCCTACAGTCGCGAGGTGATCGAAGCGGTGAACCAGTGCCGCGAGACCAGTACCTTCATCCCCGCGCTCGCCTACACCTTCGCGCGCCGCCCGGCGGAGGTCGAGGTGGCGCACGAGGAGCGCGCCGCCGGCACCTCCAAGTACTCGATGTTCAAGCTGGTGGCGCTCAATTTCGACCTCATGACCGGGTTCTCGCTCGCGCCGCTGCAGCTCTTCTCGGCGCTCGGCATGCTGATCGCGACGGGCTCGGTGCTGCTGTACCTGGTCGTGATGGTCAAGCGCATGCTGCTCGCGGACAACCTGCACGACGCGCTCGGGGCGCTGTGGGACCGCGACATCCTGGCCTACTTCCTGATCGGGCTGCAGCTGTTCGGCGTCGGCCTGCTGGGCGAGTACATCGGCCGTATCTACGAGGAGGTGCGCCAGCGCCCGCGCTACGTGGTGAGCGGCGTCCTGCAGCGCGAGGAATGACGCGCGCGGTCGTGTTCGCCTATCACAACGTCGGGGTGCGCTGCCTCGCGACCCTGCTCGCGCACGGGGTCGAGGTGCCGCTGGTGGTGACGCACCGCGACTCGCCCGCCGAGAACGTCTGGTTTTCCAGCGTGGCCGAGTTCGCCGCCGAGCGCGACCTCGAGACCGCGTTTCCCGAGGACCCGAACGAAGCGGGCTTCGCCGCGCGCATCGAGGCGCTCGCGCCGGACTTCCTGTTCTCCTTCTACTACCGCAAGATGCTCCGCGCGCGCCTGCTCGCGGGGCCGCGGCGCGGCGCGCTCAACATGCACGGCTCGCTCTTGCCAAAGTACCGGGGCCGCGCGCCGGTCAACTGGGCCGTGATCAGGGGCGAGACCGAGACCGGCGCGAGCCTGCATTACATGACCGAAAAGCCCGATGCCGGCGCAGTGGTCGGCCGCCAGCGCGTGCCGATCCTGCCCGACGACACCGCGCGCGAGGTGTTCGACAAAGTAAGCCTCGCGGCTGAGCTGGTGCTCGACGCCGCGCTGCCCGACCTGCTCGCCGGACGCGCGCCGGGGGTGGCGCAGGACCTCGCGCAGGGCAGCTACTTCGGCGCGCGACGCCCCGAGGACGGCCGCATCGACTGGCGCATGAGCGCGCGCGAGATCCACGACCTGGTGCGCGGTGTCGCCCCGCCTTACCCCGGCGCCTTCGCCAGCCTGCGCGGCGTGCCGCTCAGGATCCTGCGCACCAGGGTCGAGCCCGCGCGCGCCTGCCCCGCGCCGGCCCTATACTGCGAGGGGGCGCGCTGCTACGTCGACTGCGCCTCCGGCGGCCGGCTGCGGCTGCTGCAATTCGAGCTCGACGGCCGCGCAGCCGGCGCCGCCGAGTTGCAGGCGCGTTTCGGCTCAGAACCCGTAATTTTCGACTGACAAGCAAAGATCCCATGAAAAAACTCCTCGTCCTCGGCGTCAACGGCTTCATCGGCCACCACCTCTCGAAGCGCGTGCTCGAGACCACCGACTGGGACGTCTACGGCATGGACATGCAGTCCGAGCGCGTCGCGGACCTGCTCGCCAACCCGCGCTTTCACTTCTTCGAAGGCGACATCACGATCAACAAGGAGTGGATCGAGTACCACATCCGCAAGTGCGACACGGTGATCCCGCTGGTGGCGATCGCCACCCCGGCCACCTACGTGCGCGAGCCGCTGCGGGTGTTCGAGCTCGACTTCGAGGCCAACCTGCCGATCGTGCGTTCCTGCGTCAAGCACGGCAAGCGCCTGATCTTTCCCTCGACCTCGGAGGTCTACGGCATGAGCCGCGACCGCGAGTTCGATCCGGAGAGCTCCGAGCTGGTGCTGGGGCCGATCCACAAGCAGCGCTGGATCTACTCCTGCTCCAAGCAGCTGATGGACCGCGTGATCTGGGCCTACGGCGCGCAACAGGGGTTCGATTTCACCCTGTTCCGGCCGTTCAACTGGATCGGCGCCGGGCTGGACTCGCTCAGCGCGGCGAAGGAAGGCAGCTCGCGCGTAATCACCCAGTTTCTCGGCCACATCGTGCGCGGCGAGCCGATCCAGCTGGTCGACGGCGGCAAGCAGAAGCGCGCCTTCACCTACGTCGACGACGGTATCGACGCGCTGATGAAGATCATCGCCAACCCGCGCGGCGTGGCGAGCGGCAAGATCTACAACATCGGCAACCCGCGCAACAACTACTCGATCGCGCAGCTGGCGGGCATGATGAAGTCGATGGCGCTCAAGTATCCCGAGTACAAGGACAGCGCGCGCAAGGTGAAGATCGTCAAGACGAGCGCCGCCGCCTACTACGGCAAGGGCTACCAGGACGTGCAGAACCGGGTGCCCGCGATCGACAACACGCAGCGCGAGCTCAGGTGGCGCCCGCGGGTGGGCATGCGCGACGCGCTGCACTACATCTTCGAGGCCTACCGCGGCCACGTCGCGGAGGCGCGCAGCCTGGTCGAATGAGGCTGGCGCTCAAGGTAGACGTCGACACCTACCGCGGCACGCGCGAGGGCGTACCGCGGCTGATCCGGATCCTCGAGGCGCAGCGCGCGGGCGCGACCTTCCTGTTCTCGCTCGGTCCCGACCACACTGGGTGGGCGGTCAGGCGCGTGTTCCGGCGCGGCTTCCTCGGCAAAGTGGCGCGCACCTCGGTGCTCGAGCACTACGGCCTGCGCACGCTGCTCTATGGCACGCTGCTGCCCGGTCCCGACATCGGCGCGCGCTGCGGCGCCGAGCTGAAGAGCGCGCGTGCGGCCGGCTTCGAAACCGGCATCCACTGCTGGGACCACGTCAAGTGGCAGGACGGCGTAGCGCGCGCAGGCGCCGACTGGACGCGCGCCGAGATGCGGCGCGCTTTCGCGCGCTACGCGGATGTGTTCGGCGAGCCGGCGCGCGTGCACGGCGCGGCCGGCTGGCAGATGAACGCGTACGCCTACGCCGCCGAGCGCGAGCTGGGCGCCGAGTACGCTTCCGACACCCGCGGCCGCAGCCCGTTCGTTCCCGCGCTCGAGGGCGGCGCGCCGGGCGTGCCGCAGCTGCCGACCACGCTGCCGACGCTCGACGAGCTGATCGGCGTCGACGGCGCGACCCCGGACGACGCGGTGGCGCGGCTGCTCGATCTCTCGCGCGAAGCGCCGCCGCAGGGGCACATCTACACCCTGCACGCGGAGCTCGAGGGCGGGCGCCTGCAGCCGCAGTTCGGTCGCCTGCTGGAAGGCTGGCGCGCGCTCGGCTACGAGCTGGTCTCGATGCGCGAGCTGCTCGCCGCGCTCGATCCGGCGGCGCTGCCGCGCTGCCGCGTGCTCGAGGGATCGGTCCCCGGGCGCTCGGGGACCCTGGCGCTGCAAGGAGGTGCGGCATGAAGTTCGACCGCGAAACGCGGGCCGGCGTGAACATCGTCACCGGCTACGGCGAGGGCTACGTGCTGATCAACGGCGAGCGCCACGAGCGCAGCCTGATCGTCGTCCCCGACCGGGTGATCGCATGGGAGGCGTCAAGTTTCAAGGCGCTCGGCGAGGAGCATTTCGCGGGGCTGGCGGCGCTCGCGCCGGAAATCGTCCTGCTGGGCACCGGGCCGCGGCTGCGCTTTCCCCACCCGCGCCTGACGCAGCCGCTCACGGGCGCACGCATCGGCCTCGAGGTGATGGACCTGAACGCCGCCTGCCGCACTTACAATATCCTCGTTTCCGAGGACCGCCGCGTCGCCGCGGCGCTGCTGTTCGAATGAAAGGAAGAAGATGACCGCGGTGAGCTTCGGCCTGATCGCAGCCGGCGTGCTGCTCAACACCTTCGCCCAGCTGCTGCTCAAGGCGGGCACCAACTCGATCGGGCATTTCGAGTTCGCGCTCGCGCGCGCAGTCGACATCGGCCTCAAGTTCGCGGTCAACCCCTACATCCTGGGTGGCATGGCCTGCTACGCAGTGAGCCTGGTGGTGTGGCTGATGGCGCTCTCGCGCGTGGAGGTGAGCGTCGCCTATCCCATGCTATCGGTCGGCTTCGCGCTCAACGCGGTGCTCGCCTGGTGGCTGCTCGGCGAGCCCGTCACGCTGCAGCGCATCGCCGGCATCGCGGTCATCATCGTCGGCGTCACCATCGTAGCGAGGTCCTGAATGGCGCTCTTTCCGGGTTTCAAGCACAAGAAAATCAAGACCAGCGGCGCAAGCATCAACCTCGTCACCGCCGGCGAAGGCCCGCCGCTGCTTCTGCTGCACGGCTACCCGGAGACCCACGCCATGTGGCACAAGGTCGCGCCCGCGCTCGCGCGCGGCCACACGGTGGTCTGCCCCGACCTGCGCGGCTACGGCGACTCGTCCAAGCCGAAGGGCCTGGCGGACCACTCGAACTACTCCAAGCGCGCGATGGCCAAGGACATGGTGGAAGTCATGGCGAAGCTCGGCCACCCGAGCTTTCACCTGGTCGGCCACGACCGCGGCGCCCGCGTGGCGCACCGCCTGGCGCGCGACCACGGCGCTCGCGTGCACACGCTCACCGTGATGGACATCTCGCCGACGCTCAGGATGTACCAGAAAACCGACATGGCCTTCGCGCGCGCCTACTACCACTGGTTCTTCCTCATCCAGCCCGCGCCGCTGCCGGAGAAAATGCTGCGCGCGGTCGGACCGGACTACGTGCTCGGGCGCATCGGCCGAGGCCTGTCGGGCCTGAGACCGTTCTCGAAGGCGGCATTGCGCGAGTACGCCCGCTGCTTTCGCGACCCCCGCACGATCCACGCCACCTGCGAGGACTACCGCGCCGCCGCGAGCATCGATCTGGTCCACGATCGCAAAGACCTGAAAAAGAGGCTTGCCATGCCCGTCCTCGCGCTTTGGGGCAAGCAGGGCGTGGTCGAGGCGCAGTTCGACTGCCTCGCCGACTGGCGCGCGGTGGCGAAGAACGTGACCGGGCGCGCGCTCGACTGCGGCCACTTCCTGCCCGAGGAGCGTCCCGCCGAGGTACTGCGCGAAGTCGGCCGCTTCATCGCCCGCCACGAGAAAACGGCTTTGCGATCAGCACCCTAACTTTTGCTTGCAGCGACGGCGGAAAACGTGTTCAATGAACGCGTTGCATCGCATTGCTGAAAAGGTTTTGAACAACCCAGGCATGCCCGGCAAGGCCGTCAAGGATTTCTCCCTGCCCTCGACTGGCGGCAAGACGTTCAGGCTCTCGAGCACCCGCGGCAAGAAAGTGGTGCTCTACTTCTACCCCAAGGACAACACTCCCGGCTGCACGACCGAGGGGGCGGACTTTCGCGACCGCCACCGCGAGTTCGCCAAGGCCGGCTGCGAGGTCTACGGCATCTCGCGCGACTCGCTGAAGTCGCACGAGTCGTTCAAGGCCAAGCTGAAGTTCCCCTTCGATCTCCTCTGCGACGCCGAGGAGACCGCATGCACGCAGTTCGGCGTCATTAAGCAGAAGAATATGTACGGCAGACAGGTGCGCGGCATCGAGCGCAGCACCTTCGTTCTCGATCGGGACGGAGTGCTCGCGCGCGAATGGCGCGGTGTGAAGGTCCCAGGCCACGCAGAGGAGGTATTGAACTTTGTTAAAGCCCTATGACCGTTCGGTCGACGACCGCGACGACGCAAGCATGGAACAGCCCGCACACTCTCCCCTCCCCGCCTCCTCCCCGATGTCGACCCCCCCTCGCCAGAAAAAGAAACGCGTCAGCAAGCTGTTCGTGCTCGACACCAACGTGCTGATGCACGACCCCTCCAGCCTGTTCCGCTTCGAGGAGCACGACATCTACCTGCCGATGGGAACGCTGGAGGAGCTCGACAGCCACAAGAAGGGACTGTCGGACGTCGCGCGCAACGCGCGCCAGGCGAGCCGCTTCCTCGACGACGTGGTCACGCACGCGAGAGGAGACATCAAGACCGGGCTGCCGATCCGCACCGCCGAAGGCCGGCCGACCGGCGGGCGCCTGTTCCTGCAGACCGAGGCGATCAACGGCGAGCTGCCGGCGACCCTGCCGATCGGAAAGACCGACAACCAGATCCTTTCGGTGGTGCGCCACCTGCACGTGCGCGAGCCGCAGCGCCAGGTCGTGCTGGTGTCGAAGGACATCAACATGCGCATCAAGGCGCGCGCGCTCGGGCTCGCGGCCGAGGATTACTTCAACGACAAGGTGCTGGAGGACACGGATCTCCTCTACACCGGGGTGCGCAAGCTCGCGCCGGACTTCTGGGAACGCCACGCGCGCGACATGGAATCGTGGAAGAAGGAAGGCCACACTTACTACCGCATCCGCGGCCCGCTGGTGCCCCAGCTGCAGCTGAACGAGTTCGTTTACGACGAGTCGGGCGAGCGGCCGCTCTACGCGCTGGTGAAAGAGAAATCGGGCCGCGCCGCGGTGCTCGAAACGCTGCGCGACTACACCCACGCCAAGAACTCGGTGTGGGGCATCACCGCGCGCAACCGCGAGCAGAACTTCGCTCTCAACCTGCTGATGAATCCGTCGATCGACTTCGTTTCCCTGCTCGGCCAGGCCGGCACCGGCAAGACGCTGCTCGCGCTCGCCGCCGGCCTCACCCAGGCGCTCGACGACAAGCGCTACACGGAGATCATCATGACCCGCGTCACCGTCCCGCTGGGCGACGACATCGGCTTCCTGCCGGGCACCGAGGAAGAGAAAATGCAGCCCTGGATGGGCGCACTGGAGGACAACCTCGACGTGCTCAACGCCAGCGAAGAGCCGGGCGGCGAATGGGGCCGCGCCGCCACGCGCGACCTGGTGCGCTCGCGGATCAAGGTCAAGTCGCTCAACTTCATGCGCGGGCGAACCTTCATCAAGAAGTGGCTGATCATCGACGAGGCGCAGAACCTCACGCCCAAGCAGATGAAGACGCTGGTGACGCGCGCCGGGCCCGGCACCAAGGTGGTGCTGCTCGGCAACATCGCGCAGATCGACACCCCCTACCTCACCGAGGGCAGCTCGGGCTTGACCTACGTTGTCGATCGGATGAAGGGCTGGGCCCACGCCGGGCAGGTCACGCTCGCGCGCGGCGAGCGCTCGCGCCTGGCCGACCACGCGGCCGAAGTGCTCTAGCCGCACGCCGCCGATCAGTCGAAGCTGTAGCGGAAGCGCAGACCGACGTCGCTCTGCTCGCCGCCGGTGGCGCTCAGCGCCCAGTGGCGCGAGAGATCGAAATCCAGCCGCAGCGCGCTCGCGGTGGCGCCGAGGCCCTGCTCGTAGAACACGGTCATGCGGTCGTTGATGCGTTTGCCGACCGCGACGAACTGGCTGCCTAGCGTGCTGCGAGCGCCCATCGAGATCGAATCGACGCCGAATCTCTGTGCCAGCGAGTTCGCCGCACCCAGCGGGCCCTGCCCGAGCAGCGCGCCGGCGGCCGTTTGCAGCATTCCGATGTCGGCGCCCGAGGCGCTGCCCGGCGCCCTCCCCAGCACCAGCCAGGAAAGCGCCTCGCCTTCGGGCAGCGGCGGTTCC
>Ga0210077_1000118_pt1 | contig 39947 bp, 41 predicted proteins | sample RushMan_CattailN_5_FD_185556 | JGI IMG/M metagenome (GOLD analysis project Ga0210077, IMG submission 185556) | Wetland microbial communities from San Francisco Bay, California, USA, that impact long-term carbon sequestration -... | ecosystem: Environmental > Aquatic > Marine > Wetlands ...
TCCGTAGACACGGACGGCGTTATCACAGGCCAGTATTCCAACGGGCAGGTCCTCCCGTTGTATCGCGTTGCCTTGGCCAAGTTTCAGAACAACGACGGCCTTTTTAAGGTAGGCGGCAACCTATGGCGGGAGACCCGGCTCAGTGGTGATCCAATTACGGGCACGCCGGGATCCAACGGCACGGGGAATATTTCGGCGAACTCCCTCGAGCAGTCAAATGTTGATATTGCCAACGAATTCGTCAAAATGATTACCACACAGAGAGGATTCCAGGCCAACTCGAAAATCATTACCGTAACGGACCAGATGCTTGCGGATCTTATCAATATCAAACGGTAATGTTTTTCTAATTTAAGAAGATAAGAAGGTTAGAAGGTTGGAAAACCTGAAAAACCCGACCTTCTTATCTTCTCCGACTTTTGTCCCTATTTTATAACCCAGAACCTCTGAACCCAAAACCCCAGAACTCAGAATTCCGGAACCTCTTATCGAGGCAAATGTCAGGATTTTGACATTTGCCTCGATCCTTGACGCAATTTCACTCAAAAGGGCTTCATCAACGAAATTTAACTATTCATATCTATCTGTAATATCATTATAATATTCCCTCTAGAAAAAATATTCCCCTTAAAAATCGATATGGCATAAAGGTTGCTGTATATCAGGAAAAAAAGATTTTTCAGGATAATTATCGGCGCCGCCGGACAACCGGCGGCAGTCGTAAGTTTAAGGAGAAGTTATGGACATTGCAACCGTTCTGGGCATTGTCTCTGCATTCGGACTCGTATTGGCCGCCATTTTCATGGGCGGCGGACTCAATATTTTCGTCAATGTGCCCTCATTATTAATTGTCGTGGGCGGAACCGTCGGCGTAACGTTGATCGCTTATCCGTTGAAAGATTTCCTTGGCGTATTAAAAGTGGTTCAGAAGGCGCTTTTTAGCAAAAATATTTCCGTCGATGAACTGATCAAAAGATTTGCGGGTTTTGCAAGTAAAACGCGGAAAGAAGGCATCCTCGCTTTAGAGAGCGAGTTAAAGGACGTCAAGGATGAATTTTTAAAAAAAGGTGTCCAGCTCTCGATTGACGGGTTGGAACCTCAAGAAATCAGGGATATTTTGGACACGGAAATTGATTATGTCAGAAACAGGCATCAGTTGGGGGCCGAGATATTCACTACCATGGGCACTTATGCGCCGGCCATGGGAATGATCGGAACATTGATTGGGTTGGTACAGATGCTGCAAAATATGAGTGATCCGAGCAGTATCGGACCGGCGATGGCCGTAGCGCTGCTGACCACATTTTATGGTTCGATCATGGCAAACATCTGTTGTATGCCGGTTGCAGGAAAACTAAGAGCCCGAAGCAAAGAAGAAATGATGGTCAAGGAAATGACCATCCAGGGAATCATCTCTCTTTCCAATGGGGACAACCCTAGGATACTTGAACAAAAACTGCTGGCCTTTATACCCAACAACAAGAAGAAAGAATCTTAGGTAAATGCGGAAAAGAAAGAAAAGCAATGGCGATGTTGAATCCGGTACGGATATTGGAATTGTGATGACGGTGTCTCTTTTCCTTATACTGTTGACCTTTTTCATTTTGCTGAATTCCATTGCGGTTATCGACGAGCACAGAAGCCGTGTGGCAATCGGCTCGTTGATCGGTGCATTTGGAGGGCTGCCCGGCGGACTGTCACCCATGGATTCGGGCAAATCGGTGTTGCCGCCTTCATCGCCGATGATCGATGAAGAGCTGACCCTTGAACAGTTGATGTCATATGTTCAAAGAGATGTTAACGGCATTCCCGGTGAGATAAAAATTGTAGCCGATGGAGATGAAAAAAAAATCATCATCAACGAAAGCGCCTTGTATAATGAAAAAGAACACAAACTCAAACCCTCCATACGCGCTTTTTTGTATAAAGTCAGTCGAATTATCAGGCAGGGCGATTTCCCGGTTGAAATTGCGGGCTTTACGGACAATGTCGAAGATGTAAGAAATGGATATCGATCGAACTGGGAACTGTCCACCATCATGGCGCTGAAAGTGTTAAAATATTTTGTTTCAGATTGCGGCGTTCTTCCCGGAAGACTTACGGCATATGGAAATGGAAGCAATCATCCCATCGATTCCAATGATACAAGAAAATCCAGAGCCCGGAACAAACGTGTTGAAATATGCCTGAAATACAATCCGCCGGCCTACATTAAACGGATTTTTGAAAAGAAACCGCCAGGATTTTTTACATACAAGAAGTTTGATTTTAAAATCTTTTAACGCCGACATTTTTTTATTTTGGCTATGATCAATCGGGGTTTTAAATAAAGACAGAGGATAAAAAAGTGAGTGAAGAGGGAAAACTCGATCCTAATGGATGGATGCTGACATTTGCCGATCTGGTGATGCTGTTGCTGACTTTTTTTGTCATGTTGCTGACGATGTCTTCAATGGATGCTAAAAAATTGCGGAATATAATGACGCATTTCAGAGCTTCGACGGGTGTTCTCGATTTTGCAGGGTCCAGTAAGGTTTACAACTTGGGAAACTTCATCAATCAATACAATGATACCGACAGCTTATTGGTTGTCGATCAAAAACATTTTTTAGCGAAAATAAAATTCGTGACCAATATAAAGAAAAAGTTAACCGATATCAACAACCAAATCACCTTATCCGAAGATGAGCGAGGTGTTGCCCTGGCATTTCATGGTGACATTCTTTTTGCCCCGGGAAAAACCACTCTTCGAAAAGAGGTATATCCTGTTCTTAATATCATTGCTGATGCTATAAAGACATGTCCCAATAATATTTTGATAATGGGACAGACAGACAATATACCGGTTAGAAGTAAGATATATCCATCCAACTGGGAGCTTTCCGCATACCGAGGTCTTTCTGTCCTGGATTATTTTATAAATCAAAAAGGGCTTTCGCCATCGCGATTTTCCGTCGGCGGCTATGGGTCTTCGAGACCTTTGTATCCGAATATCACTCCCAAAAATCGGGCCCTGAATCGAAGAGTAGAGATAATATTTAAACATTTAAAGGAGACATAGATGGCTGAAGAAAAAGAAAAGGCTAAAGATGCTGAAGAAAATCAAGCGCCTAAAAAGTCAAAGCTTAAGCTGATCATCATCGCGGCCGTTGTTTTGTTCATTGGAGCGGGCGGTTTTTTCGGGTATAGCAAATTTAAAAAAAATACAGAAGTAAAGGCAGAGACCAAAAAGACCGAAAAAACCAGCGTCATCTGCCCCTTGAAGTCATTTGTCGTCAATCTTCTGGATAAAAGAGGCGTCGGGAAAAGATACTTAAAAGTTACTCTTGAAGCCGAGGTCGGGGAAGAAGAAGGAAAGCAGCTCATAGACAGCCACAATCCACAGATCAGAGACAGCATATTGCTTTTGCTTTCAAGCCAAACTTTAGATGAAATTAATACCATGGAGGGCAAACTCGCATTAAAACAAGAGATTTTGTCAAGGATGAAACAGATCCTCGGAGAGGGTGTTGTGCAGAGAATATATTTTACGGAATTTGTGGTACAATAGGTGAGTAATGGGAAATATTTTATCACAAGATGAGGTGGATTCCCTTCTTGACGGAATTACCGAAGGGAAGGTTGAAACCGAAACCGGCACTTCCGAAGAGGCCAAATCAGTAGAAGTGTATGATTTCAGTAAACCGGCCGGTCCGGTACATCTTAGATTGCCTGCATTGGGAATTATCAACGAAAGACTTTCGGGTCTTTTGAGAACCGACCTTCAGGCGGCAAGCCGGTCTGTTATCGATGTTAATATAAGCTCTACGGAAACCGTCAGGTTCAGCGACTTTTGTCTTTCTCTTCCGATGCCGTCGAGTCTGAATATATTCGGTATTAAACCTCTGAGAGGATATTCAATGATTGTCCTGGAAGGAAGCCTGGTATTTTCATTTGTCGACAGTCTGTTCGGCGGCAAGGGAGTCAGCCATGTGAAACTCGAAGGGCGACGCTTTACTACCATTGAAACCAGGATCGTTGAAAAAGTCGTTAATATCATTTTAAGTGACTTTCAGAAGGCTTGGTCGGATGTTCATCCGATAGAAGCGGTGTTTGTTCGATCTGAAATGGACCCGCAGTTTGTAGGGATCGGCGCGCCTGATGATCAGGTTATTGTTAATAAATATGAAGTGCAGCTTGAGAACGGAAATGGAATAATTACGATATGTATTCCCTACTCCAGTATTAAACCGATAACCGAAAAACTTAAAAATAAGTTTCGGCGCGAAAAAATGGAAATCGATAGCACATGGAAAAAATATTTCCGACAGAAAATACTTGAGACGACGGTCGAGTTGAGTTGCACCATGGGAAAAGCAACCATTAACGGCGGCGAACTTTTGAATATGAAGGTTGATGATGTCATATTGCTTGATCCAAAAATGGGAAATATTGTTACCGTTAATGTGGAATATCTTCCAAAATTTAGAGGATATCCAGGAGCATGTAATAAGAAAAAGGCTGTAAAAATCATAGAGAGAATAGAATAGGAGCATAAAATGGCTGATGCAAGCAACCCAACAAAAAATGAACATGATGAAACAGCACCCGCAAATGGAGAGTCGTGCAATAATGGGAAGTGTGATCTGGATATTATTCTTGATATTCCTTTGAATGTTACCGTTGAATTGGGAAAGGTCAAGATGCCGGTTAATGAACTGCTTCAGCTGGGACAAGGGTCCATTATCGAATTATCGAAACAGGTCGGCGAGCCGCTGGATATATATGTAAACAATAAGCTGGTGGCCAAGGGAGAGGTGGTTATTTTGGATGAAAAATTCGGAATCAGAGTTGCCGACATTGTCAATCCTACCGAAAGAGTTAAATCTTTGGGTTAAAAAAATACGGTGTGACGGATGCTTGAGCCGGGCTTAATAAACACAGGGATAAAGACAGTCGCCATGCTTTGTATTGTGCTTGGTGTTTTAGTGCTGCTGCTATATGTGATGAAAAGATTTATGTCGCCGAAGGGAAAGTATAAAGGCGATCTTTTAATAAAAACCGTTTCGTCTCTATATCTATCCCCAAAGGAAAGAGTCGAGGTCATCGAAATATCGGGGGAGAGAATCGTTATCGGAGTCACACCGGGCAATATTAATTTTTTGACCAAACTTCATCGGAATAAAGTGTTTGATAGTAATGATTACACTGGAAGAGACCATGACATCGAGTGATAAAAAAACGAAAAAGAAATTATTGATCCTTCTCTTTTTCATCGCTGTTTGTTTATTGGCTGCAAAAACCGCTTTTTCTGCGGATGTTCTATTGCCGTCTTTTCGGTTTGGTTTAGAAAAAGGAAATGATCCCGGAGATGTTTCGGTGCTGCTTCAGATCATCTTTTTATTGACCGTACTGACCCTTGCGCCGGCCATCTTGGTTCTGATGACATCTTTTACCAGACTCGCTATTGTGTTTTCTTTTTTAAGACAGGCCGTCGGTACGCAACAAACACCCTCCAATCAGATAATTGCGGGACTTGCCTTATTTCTGACTTTTTTTATCATGATGCCGATTTGGCAAAAAATCAACACCACTGCACTGCAACCGTACCTACATGATGAAATCACCCAGGAAACTGCTTTGAAGGCGGCAATAACGCCAATTCGCCAGTTTATGTTCAAGCAGACACGTAAGAAAGATTTGGCCTTGTTCATTAATATGGCGAAGATGAGCAAGCCTAAAAATGAAGCGGACATTCCTACTTCGATTCTTATTCCTGCCTTTGTGATCAGCGAGCTAAAGACCGCCTTTATCATCGGGTTTGTTTTATTCGTACCCTTTTTGATCATTGATATGGTTGTAGCAAGTGTTTTGCTCAGCATGGGAATGATGATGCTTCCGCCAATCATGGTATCGCTGCCTTTTAAGCTGATGCTTTTTGTTCTGGTTGACGGATGGAATTTAATTGTAGGCTCACTGGTAAAGAGTTTTATTGGCGGATAACATATGACACCGGAATTTGTTGTAAATTTTGCTCAGGAAGCCATCAAGATCACCATATTGGTATCCATGCCGATGCTTGCGCTGGGACTTATCGTGGGGCTGGCAATAAGTATTTTTCAGGCGGTTACTCAGATTCAGGAGATGACCCTGACTTTTGTGCCGAAAATTTTAATCGTCTTAATCGCGCTCTTATTTTTTGCCAATTGGATGCTGTCACAGTTGATGCATTTTACCATCAACGTTATTCAACAAATACCCTATTATATCAGATAGAGAAGGAACCTGTGGATATGATATCCATACCTTTTAAAGAACTTAAGGCATTTTATCTTATTCTGATAAGAATCGGTATTATATTCCAGATGCTCCCGTTCTTTAACGCAAAGGTTGTCCCGATACTGGTAAAAGCAGGACTCTCGGTGGTGATGGCCATCATCCTGTTCCCGGTGATCAACACTTCAATGGTAAAATTTCCAAATTCAAGTGTTGGCTTGATGCAACTGATACTGTCGGAATTTATTATCGGCATTATCTTGGGACTCCTGGTAATGATATTTTTTGAAGGTGTGAGAATGATGGGGCAAATGGTCGGTTTCCAGACGGGTTTTGCAATTACCAACATCATAGACCCTCAAAGCGGATCACAGATTTCAATCCTTTCAAATATGGCTTATCTTGTGGCGATGATGTTTTTTTTGTTGATGAACGGCCACTACATATTGTTGAACGCCGTGAGAGAGAGCTTTGAGGTCATACCGGTCGGCTCGTTAAGATTAAACAGCGGCATGTTTGGTAAAATGATTTCCCTGTATGGCGACATGTTTGTGATTGCCGTAAAGATTGGAGCACCGGCAATAGCTGCGCTTTTGTTTACCAATTTAGCCTTCGGACTGATTACGAAACTCATGCCGCAAATGAATATTATGATCGTCGCATTTCCGGTTCAAATCGTTATCGGTCTTTTCTTTTTTGGCGTGTCATTAAATGTGCTTCTGGATTTCATGGGAAAATATCTTAAAGATCTCGGCCCCATACTGATCAATACCATGCGGCTGTTAAGGATGTAATACATGGCTGAAGAGAGTTTTGAAGAGAAAACTGAACAACCCACCCCGAAAAAAAGAAGAGAACTCAAAGAGAAAGGGGAAGTGGCGAAAAGCAGGGAGTTGCCTTCGGTGGCGGTTCTTCTTTCTGCCTTGATCGCGTTATCTTTTTTTGGGTCATACATGTACAGCCAGGTTCAGATCATAATGAAGGGAGCATTTTATTTGCCGACGATGCATGATCTCAATGTATCCGAGTTCATTAAGTATGCGCAAGATCTTATCAGCCGCTTTATCATTTTGCTCTCTCCGCTTTTTGCCGCCATTTTTATTACCGCGATCCTGTCGAATATCCTGCAGGTCGGATTTATCATGTCCGCAGAGTCGATAACGCCCAAGTTTTCAAAAATAGATCCCATCAAGGGCTTTGGAAGAATGTTTTCCAAACAGGCGTTGATGGAAATGTTTAAGTCCTTGTTAAAACTAATCATCGTGGGAAGTATTGCGTTCTTGACGGTGAAGGGTGAGATGAAGAATTTTTCTCTTTTGGGAGATATGGAAACGAATTCGATCTTTATTTATATCCTTAAGATCTTTTTCAAAATCTTTATCCGATGTTCGATGGCAATGATTGTTCTGGTGATTATCGATTATATTTTTCAAAAATGGGAATTTGAAAACCGTATCAAGATGACCAAACAAGAAGTAAAGGATGAGTTCAAAAAGTCGGAAGGTGATCCTTTGATAAAATCAAGAATCAGAAGCATTCAGATGGAGATGGCCAGAAAGCGAATGATGCAGGCGGTCCCTGATGCGGATGTGGTGATTACCAACCCGACACATCTTGCCGTTGCTTTGAAATATGACAGTTTGACCATGAATGCGCCGAAAGTACTTGCAAAAGGGCCCGGAAAAATCGCAGAAAGGATTAGAAAAATGGCTTCTGAACATGATATCCCGATTATGGAGAACAAGGAACTGGCTCGGAATTTATATGCTACAGTTGAGGTCGGTCAGGAGATACCGGCGGCACTTTATCAGTCGGTCGCCGAAATTTTGGCGTATATATACCGATTGAAGTCAAATTATAAGGGTTAGGGAAATTTCAATGGAACAAGTTGTAACACCAAAAGCGGATTTAGCATCATTCAGCGAGATCATGACCGTCGTCGGCGTGGTCACCATTCTCGTCGTGATGATCATTCCATTACCTTCGATGCTTCTGGATTTTCTTTTGGCACTGAACATCACGCTTGCCATAACGATTCTCTTGATTGCGATGTATACGATTAAGCCTTTGGACTTTTTCATATTTCCCCCACTGCTCCTGATAACGACGCTTTTCAGGTTGTCTTTGAATGTTGCATCGACAAGATTGATCCTTTTACACGGTAGCGAAGGCCCTCTGGCTGCCGGAAAAGTCATTAAATCATTCGGCAGTTTTGTGGTTGGCGGTAATTACGTTGTCGGCATGATCGTTTTCGTTATCCTGGTTATTGTCAATTTCGTCGTTATTACAAAAGGTGCTACCAGAATTGCTGAAGTTGCCGCCCGATTTACACTTGATGGAATGCCCGGGAAGCAGATGAGTATCGATGCCGATCTCAACGCGGGTTTGATCGACGAAAACGAAGCAAAACAACGCAGGATAACCATTGCCAGAGAAGCCGACTTCCACGGATCAATGGATGGTGCGGCGAAATTTGTCAGGGGAGATGCCATCGCGGGAATCATCATTACCGTCATCAATATATTAGGCGGATTTATTATCGGCGTCTTTCAACAGCACATGTCAATTATCGACGCCGCTCAGAATTATACGCTTTTAACAGTGGGAGATGGTCTGGTATCGCAGATCCCGGCACTCACCATATCGACGGCTGCCGGCATCGTCGTCAGCAGGGCGGCCTCAGAAGGGACTCTGGGAAAGGATCTCGGCAAACAATTTTCCGAATATCCGAAAGCCATCTATCTGGCATCGTTAACCGTATTTTTTTTCGGTCTCATTCCGGGATTGCCGCATATCCCCTTTATTTTGCTCTCGTTGATTATTGGAACAAGCGTTTTTATTTTTGGGAAGAGAAAAGAAGAATTGGAAGCAAGAAAGAGCGACGTCAAAAAGAAAGAAACCGTCGATGATGGACCTGAGCCGGTAGAGCATTTACTGGTTGTTGATCCTCTGGAGTTAGAAGTAGGGTATGGTCTTATACCTTTGGTGGATAGAGATCAGGGAGGAAAATTCCTTGATCGAGTTCGGTCTATAAGGCGCCAGTTCGCTATGGAAATGGGAATGGTCATCCCACCGATTCATATCAGAGATAATCTGCAACTGAGTTCATCTGAATATCAGATTGTTCTCAAAGGCGTAAAAATTGCCGGGGCCGAGTTGATGGTCAATCATTATTTGGCCATGAATCCGGGAGATGCCAGCAGGAAGATTGAAGGAATAAAAACAAAGGAACCTGCATTTGACATACCGGCCATCTGGATACCTGAAAGCAAAAAGGAAGAGGCCAAACTCTCAGGTTATACTGTCGTTGACGACGCAACCATAATGGCAACTCATTTGACGGAGGTCCTTAGAAAACATTCTTCCGAACTTTTGGGAAGACAGGAAGTACAGCACTTGCTGGACAACCTGAGAAAAACTTATCCAAAAGCGGTAGAAGAGCTTGTTCCGAATCTTCTTACTTTGGGGGCTGTTCAAAAAGTGTTGCAAAATCTTTTAGATGAAAGGATATCGATCAGGGATCTATTGACGATCGTTGAAACATTAGCCGATTGTGCCGTATTGACCAAGGATACCGATCTGCTGACGGAATATGTGAGAAACAAGCTGTCCAGATCTTTTATTAGTCCCCATATCGGAGAAGACGGCTATTTAAAGCTTATAACGATGTCTCAGGATGTTGAAGACATCCTCCTGAAAGGAATACAAAAAACAGAGCACGGATCCTATCTTTCCGTTAACCCGGGAATTGCAGATTCAATTATTACTTCTATCAAGAAAGAGGCGGAAAAGGCCATGTCTAAAAATATTCAGCCGATTCTTTTAACGTCACCTTTAATTAGAAGGCATCTTAGAAAAATGGTTGAATATTTTGTGCCTTCTCTAATGGTATTATCTCAAAGCGAATTATTAACCGATATCGGGTTTAAATCTATCGGAAAGGTAACGTTAAGTCATGCAGGTTAAGAAATATCGTGCAAAAACAATTAAAGAAGCGATTGCAAAGGTAAAAAATATTTTGGGAACGGATGCAATGATTCTTTCCACAAAGAAGATATCAATAAAAGACGGCGATGATATTTTTGAAATAGCGGCTATGAGCGGATCCGAAGACGTTGCAGATGGAAATTCGATTGCTCTGGGTGAAGTTAAACAGGAGTTGATGAGTATAAAAGAGATGCTTTATCTTATAAACAATTCCGGTGGTTTTTTGGAAACATTGATCGCGTATCCGGGTCTTTTGACCCTCTATTCAAGACTGATAAACAATGGTGTGAATGAGCGTTATATCAGATATTTATTTGAAAAAGCAGGCGCATTTAACGGACGATTGTCGGACAAGAAAAATAGTGTTAAACAAAGCGCTCTTAAAGAGGTCATGAAAGCAATTTCAGTGAGTGATCCTTTTCCCATCTCCAAAAACAACCGGACAATTTCCGCGTTTATCGGTACAACCGGTGTCGGTAAAACAACGACAATTGCAAAGCTCGCCGCATCGCTCATGTTTGAAAAGAAAAAAAAGGTTGGATTAATATCGATAGATGCATACAGAATAGGGGCGATGGAGCAATTGAGGACCTATGCCAATATATTGGGAGCGCCGAGTTATCAGGCGTTCAAGAAAAAAGATTTGCTCTTTGCGCTTCGACGGATGGAGACAAGAGATGTTATTCTTATCGATACGGCCGGTCAGAGCCAGTATGATTTGGCAAGGATAGAAGAACTCAGAAAATTGATTCCGACTGATTTAGCCATCGATGTCCATCTTTTGCTGAGCATTTCAACCACAGCGTCCGAGATGAGTGAAACGGCCGTTAATTTCAATCCTTTAAATTACCAAAGCTACATATTTACAAAAAGAGATGAAGCCCGGACGTACGGTTCAATTTTGAATCAAATTATGGAGCACCATTTACCGATATCATACATTACCACAGGGCAAAGCGTTCCTGAGGATATTGAGCAGGCAGATAAAGAAAAAATAATAAATTTGATTGTTTCCAAATAAATATAAGACCTTATAATGTTTTTCATCGGAGACTAAAAATGGATCAGGCAGCAAATTTAAGAAGAATTGTTAAAAAAGAATCCGGCAAAGTACATAAACTCAGGGCCAGCGGCACAACAAGTTCACGAATGGCCAGTCCCATGGTATTTGCCGTTACCAGTGGAAAGGGCGGTGTGGGAAAAACGAATATCGTGGGCAATCTTGCGATTTCATACCAGAGAATGAATAAAAAGGTTCTCATTTTCGATGCGGATCTCGGGCTTGCAAACATCGATATTATTTTCGGCATCAATCCCAAATACACTATCGAAGATGTTATCAAGGGTGAAAAAGAACTGTCCCAGATCATCGCCAAAGGACCCGAGGGTGTGGCGATCATCCCTGCAAGTTCAGGCGTACAGGAGCTGTCTCATCTCACGGAAGGCCACAAGATCAATCTTTTAAACGAATTTGATTTATTGAATAATATGTATGACATATTGCTGATTGACACCGGAGCCGGTATTTCTTCCAATGTTCTTTATTTTAATTTAGCGGCTCAGGAGAGAATCGTTGTAGTGACACCTGAACCTACATCTATTACAGATGCATATGCCTTGATTAAAGTGATGTTTAAGCAGCATGGAACCAAGGAATTTATACTATTGCTGAACATGGTTAAAGATGAGTCTGAAGCTATTTCGGTGTATAAACATCTGAGCAGAGTCGTAGAAAAATTTATGGGAAGTATTTCATTGGACTATGCAGGCCACATCCCATACGACAAGCATATTCATGAATCGGTCAGCAGAAGGGAACCGGTTACATGTTGTTACCCGCAATCCGTTTCAAGTCAAAGCTTTAAACAGCTGGCCGAATACCTTTTAAATCAATCAGATGGAAAACGTCATGACGGGAGCATCAAATTTTTCTTAAAAAAATTAATGGTCGGTGAGACGGGTTAATAAAATGAGAGCAGGGATTAAAAAATATCAAGAGGTCGCCCCTGTAGCCATGGAAAATACAGATTTTAAAGGCCGGGAAGATCTTATCATCAAATACGCTCCTTTAGTAAAGAAAATCGCTGAAAGAATGGCAATGAGACTTCCTCCCCAAATTTCAAAAGAGGAACTCATCGGCCCCGGGATATTGGGATTGTTTGATGCTATTGAAAAATTTGATTCGACAAAGGGAATTAAATTCAAGACATATGCAAATATGAGGATAAAAGGAGCGATTTTAGATGAATTAAGAAAGATGGATTGGATCTCAAGATCCGTTCGAAGGAATATAAATAGAATTGAAGACGCAACAAGAGAGCTGGAGCTCAAACTCGGCAGGGCGCCCAAAGACGATGAAATTGCCGAAGAGATGGGGATTGACATCGAATCGTATTACAAGATGATCAGCAAATCCTGCGGCGTCAATCTCTTAAGCCTGGACGAATTGATGCTTGACGGCTCCACACCCAAGATTGCCAAACAGGTTTCAGATGTTCCTTCTCCTTTTGATGATCTTAAAGTCAAGGAAATCAAAACTGTTATAGCCAAAGCGCTTTCAACACTTTCAAAAAAGGAACAAATGGTAATGTCCCTGTATTATTATGATGAATTGACATTAAAAGAAATAGCAAATGTTTTGGATCTGACAGAATCGAGGATATCCCAAATCCATTCCAAAGCGATCATTAGATTGAGAGTCAAGATGCGAACTTATTATGAAGGCTGATTATGACTACGGAAGAAAATACCGATCAACTTACCAATGAATTTAATGAACCGGCAGATTTTGATAAAAAAGTACTTCCGGAAAAGGAGGTATCAATCAAACTGCCGGGAAAACATCGATGGAGACGGAAACTTCTTCTTATTTTTATGTGGGGGACATTTATTTTCGGTGCGCTTTTATCATACCCTTTTTTAAAAAATCATCAAGTAAGCCCGGTGATACCATCGGTGAGTGGGCAGGTAAGTCCAGTGATACCCGTAGTGAAGCGGTTTCCCGTTCAAAATGACCGATCCATCAAGCTTGACTCTTTTATTATACCTTTTGAAGAACACGGCAAGTTTACCTATATATCCTTAAGTATTTCTTTTGAATTGCCGAATAAAGAATTAATGGATGAAATGACTAAGAAAAATGCTCTGATCAGAGGTATTATTTATAGTATATTGAGCAAGAATATAAAGTTATTGACAAGTGTATCGTCGCTGGAAAAATTAAAGGAGCTCATAACCCATAGCGTCAACGGCGTGCTGACGGCCGGTAAAGTTCGTGAACCAATTATAGCTGATTTTTCAACAGTATGATCACAGGAAAACGTCATGGCCGCTTCAACCGATATGAATATTATCCTCGGGCAGGGGAATGCCGTTAAAGAGGTGCATAACGTAAAGAAACAGAACCTTGAAATGAATCAGCAGTTTGTTGCACAGCAATCGGATGATTTAAAAAAAGAAGACAAATCAAAAGTACAAGAATTTGAAACAAACAACAGAATTGAAATTAAAAAAGACGAAGAAAGAAATAAAGATCATAAAAGAAACAAAAAAAATAAGGACGCGGAAGAACAGGAAAATAAATTAAATTCATCCGAAGGTAATGTGATCGATATCAGAGTCTGATTATGAATATTATGGCGTTAAAGTACTTGGTCCTTTTACAGATAGTGGTAGATTTTTCAATTTTTATCGTATTTATTTTTTTAATGATGCGACTGAGATCTTTCAATAAGGATTCATCGTTAAATGAAAAAATGAAACGATACGAATCTCTGTTGACGGATGCGGCTGACTTGTCTGCAAGGTTCAATGAGATGTTGCAAGAAAAAAAAGATATTGTGATAAAAGTTAACGAACATCTGGACAAAAGAATTAAAAGCCTGCATGTGATGCTGAACAGAACGGATGCATTGCTGTTTAATCACAGACTGAGCAATCAAGATAATTCCGTTCAAAATACGCTCAAAAACCATAATGAAGAGATCCTTAAATTGGCGCAGGAAGGATTTGACCTGGACTATATTGCCGACAATCTCTTTATTTCCAAAGAAGAGGTGATGCTGGTGCTGGATTTAAAGAAAAAGATTTCGAAGATAGATCATAAAGAGGATATTTCTTGACGCCGATCAGCCATTCTCCGATTCCAGCATCATGGCTATCACTTCAATCCCTTGAGCAGGACGCTTCCCGACCTCATTTTGTTAAAAACGAAATTGTCAAAGGAGTCGTTTTAAAGTCAATTTCATCAAAAAACGTCATGTTGCTGATTAAGGGTAAGCGGGTGATCGCAAATACTCATGTGCCTTTGAACGAAGGCAGCGGCGTTACCTTAAAAGTTGAAAAGACCTATCCGGACCCAATCCTTAAACTAATGAACATTGAAAGTGAAGGTGTTGGTGCCATCAATACTTCCATGATACTCAATGGAATAAAGGAGAATCTGTGGAAAACGATCGTTGAGAATATGGATCAAAGCCCTCTTTCAATTAAGGAAAAAGAACTATTAAAAGAGTTGGTAATAAATACATCGAAAAAATTATCTTCAAAGGCGACTCCGGATTCTATAATTGAATTCATAGATAAATCCGGGCTTGGATGGGAAAACAAAATAAGAGAATTACTGACCTCAAAAACGCATCAACAGGTGGATATCCAAAAACTTTTAACCGGTGACCTAAAGGGACTTATATCGAAATTAATTACGTCTACATCAGGAAAAAACGATCATTTTAACAGATTTATTTCCATGATACAGAATATTCAGCTTCTTAATCACACCGGATTTGAGCAAGATGGAAAAATCTTTATCCCTTTGCCGCTGCAATTTCCAAACGGCGATTTTACAGTCGGTCAATTATTGATCCATTCGGATCAGCACAACAAGGACCGGCGCAAGGAAAAAGCAAAAGAGAGCGGTTTCTTCAGAATAAGCTTTTTACTGGAGTTGTCGAGTCTCGGACCGCTTAGAGCTGATCTTGCCGTTCAGGGGAAACAGATATCCGGACGGTTTTTGACGGTTAAAAAAGAAACCAAACATACCCTCGAAAAGAATCTTCCATCTTTAACCGCTGCGCTGAACAAAAGAGGTTTTTCCATTCTTCATTTGGAATGTCAAGTCAAGGAAGCCAAACAAATCAACGATACCCTGATTAAAGAAATTATTCAGGAAGAATCATGTAATATCAGCGTGGTTGTTTAAATGAAAAAGAAAGCAAAGAACAACAGCGCGGTCGCCCTAAAATATCGGGCCGGAACGGATCGCGCCCCAAGAGTGACGGCACGTGGCAAAGGAAAGATTGGTGAAAAAATTATCGAAATTGCGAAGGAACATCATATATACATCCACGAGGACCCTGATCTGATAGAAATTTTATCGACGCTTGATATCCATGAAGAAATTCCACCGGATCTTTATGTTGTCATTGCGGAACTTCTGGCATTTGTATATTCCCTTAACAAGATCCACAATTGAACGAAAAACGTTCAATTGACGTTATTGGTTATTTGTTATCCGTTATTCGCCTGCCTGCAAGCCACATCCAGACAAATAAAATTCCATCTATTTGTATATTTCAATCATTGAAAAGCTACAATGGCTCACTTTAAGATAGCATCTAATAACCATTAACGGATAACTGAAAACGCCGAATCGGGTGTCGGCTCGATTCGGATTTTACTACCGGTAAAAAATTCCAACCGGCATATTTTTCCTCCTTTCCCCTCATAAGAAAATCATGCACATGGAATATATAAATAGAAAAAACAATATGTTAACTCTTAATACTTTTCATATAAAATATTGGCACCAATATTGCTATTAAGAGTGGAAACAAAATTAAGGAGAAGAAGATGATATCCGGTATTTATAATTTAATGGACGGGTCCTTGACTCAGGATTTAAGATTCGAAACCATTGCAAACAATATTGCAAACAGCAATACCAATGGATTTAAAAGAGATATCATCTCCTTTAATCAGACACTCGATATGCAAAGCAATTCTAAAACAGACTTTTCTCAAGGACCTGTGAGGTATACGGGAAATGAGCTTGACATTGCATTGGGGGCACAGGGTTTTCTCAAGATCCAAACGCCGACCGGTACACGATATACCAGAGATGGGGCCTTGTCCATCAATGCAGAGGGTTTTTTAGTGACGGGAAGCGGAGATCAGGTTTTAGGGGAAAACGGACCGATATCCGTTGAGGGCGGCACGGTATCCATCGGGCAGGACGGTCAAGTCTCTGTGGACAATGAACCGGCGGACAAGTTATTGATCGTCGGTTTTGACAAACCCGAACTTTTGAAAAAAGAGGGTGCATCATGCTATTCCTATCAGGGAGAGAATAAGGAAATTTCCAAACAAACCGACGCTGTGGTGAAACAGCGATATTTAGAAGGCTCCAATGTGAATCCAACACAGGAAATGATCGAAATGATTGAAACTTACAGGGCGTTTGAGTCGGTTGAAAAGGCCATCCAGTCCATCGACGGATCAACCGGCAAAATGATTAATGATTATGGCCAAGTTCCGCAATAAAGGAGATCATTATGTTAAGAGGATTGTGGTCTGCGGCATCAGGTATGGCCGCTCAGAAACTGAATATTGATGTTATTGCCAATAATTTGGCAAATGTGAACACTGCGGGCTTCAAAAAAAGCCGAACGGATTTCCAAGACCTCATGTATCAGACGGTCAATGAGGCAGGGTCTGAAACATCCACCGGAGAACAGGTTCCGGTCGGCATACAGATCGGCATGGGCACGATGCCTGTGGATGTTCACAAGGTATTCATTCAGGGCGATTTTCAGGAAACCAAAAACGAGTTGGATATGGCCATTGAAGGAAAGGGCTTCTTTAAAGTGCTCAGCGGCACGGAAGAACGCTATACCCGGGCCGGCAATTTTAAATTGGATTCAAATGGAAATATCGTTACCCCGAATGGGGATAAATTACAGCCTGAAATGACGGTTCCGACGGATACCAGTTCGATTAAGGTTAATTCCGATGGGACCGTTACGGCTTTCGATTCCCAAGGCACCGGGACAGCGCTCGGGACCATAGAGATGTATACTTTCGCCAATCCAGCGGGTCTTTACGGCTGCGGTCATAATTTATACCAGGCCACGGACGCCTCCGGAGAGGCCGTTTCCGGCACGGCGGGCACAGAAGGCGTGGGGACCATTGCCCAGGGATTTCTTGAAGTGTCCAATGTGGATGTCGTCCAGGAAATGGTAGACATGATTATGGCTCAAAGAGCCTATGAAATCAACAGTAAAGCCATCAAAACAGCGGATGACATGATGTCCATCGTAAATAATATTTCGAGGTAATTCAAAGATGGCCAAAAACATAAACATCCTATTTTGTCTGATATTAATTCTGGGATTTTTGGTGCCTACAGCGGGTGCGGTCGCCGGCAAAAGCAAAGGCCGGGATATTGTCCGCCAGGGCGACCAAAAAATTCCGGAAAGTCAATTCAGAGAAATCTTTCATGCCTATTTTTGCCGAAATTTAAACATTAAAAAAGCAGATGTTGAAATATCCAGATTGAACATCAGCGGCAATGTACCCGTTCCTTCCGGAAAAATCAGTTACCGGCTGTTTCAAAAGGGCCAAAGAAAGTTTGAAGGTTACGTGAGTGTCGTCGCCGTCATTAAAGTCGATGATGTGGTCAGAAATAAGGTCAAAATATCCGGTTGGGTCGATATATTTAAATATGTCGTATGCGCTTCCCGTGACATTGAAAGAGGAGAAAAAATAAGCGAAGACGATCTCTGCATGGTCAAGCGAAATTTGTCCCATCTATCCTCGAAAATACTGACCGACAAGAACGAGATCATCGGGTTGATCGCCAAGCATAATATCAAGGCGGATACCAGTCTTAAAGAATGGATGGTCGAGAGAGCTCCCGTCGTAGAACGAGGAGATATCGTCACCATATTGGCGGAATCCGGGGATTTATTGGTCACCGTTCCCGGAAAAGTATTGATGAAAGGCTTTTCAGGGGAACTGGTAAAAGTTCAGAACCTGATGAGTAAAAAAGAGATTTTTGCCAAAGTGGTGAATCATTCAACGGTGTCGGTCACTTTTTAGAAAATAGGAGAGAACGATGTTCCAAGGCAGATATTTTATTTTGTGCATGGCGCTTGTACTGATGACCGGTTGTGCGAGTGTGCCGAAAAATGACGCGAACATGGCCGGAACGGCCATGGCCCGTCAACCGAAATTTGCAATGTATGAACCCCCGAAACCCGACGAAGGGTCATTGTGGTCGGAGGGGTCGGAGGACAATCTGTTTACCGACATTAAGGCCAGAAAAATCGGGGATGTCATTACGGTGAGGATCGTGGAGGATCCGCAGGCCAAGCTGGATGCGAATACCAAAACAAGCAGAGCTTCGAGCATTGATGCGGCGAAACTTAAATTTTTAGGCTATATGAAAGCGCTTGCCCAAAAGAACCCCAATCTTGCCCAGGACCCGGGAACCGATGATTTGATTTCGGCTTCTTTGAGCACAAAATTTGACGGCAAAGGTTCAAGCGACAGGGACGGACATGTACAGGCATATATTTCCGCCGTTGTCGAAAAAGTCCTCTATAACGGCAACCTGTATATTCGCGGCCATAGGGAAATCAGGGTCAATAATGAAACACAGTATATAAGGTTGTCCGGAATCGTGAGACCCGAAGATATCAGCTCATCCAATGAAGTCGCTTCCACGTATGTTGCGGATGCCAATATTACATATTCCGGGACGGGTCCCCTGGCGGACAAACAACAACCCGGATGGTTAGGGAGGATATTAGATCATGTATGGCCGTTTTAATAAACTAATGATCATCGCGTTGCTTTTTATTTTTATCGGACCCCTGACCGGTTATTCGGCCAGGTTGAAGGACATATCCACATTCAAAGGGATTCGGCAGAACCAGCTTTTAGGATACGGCCTGGTTGTCGGTCTCAACGGCAGCGGGGATAAAAACAGCACCGGTTTTACGACGCAGGCGCTGGCGAACCTGTTGGAGCATATCGGCGTTCACGTCAACCCGACCGATGTGAAAGTCAAGAATGTTGCGGCAGTTATGGTCAGTGCAAAACTGCCGGCTTTTGCCCGAATCGGCAAAAGGATCGATGTGACGCTGTCATCCATCGGGGATGCGAAAAGTTTGCAAGGCGGTACATTGTTGCTGACGCCGCTGAAAGGTGTGGACGGCAGGGTGTATGCGCTGGCACAAGGCCCTATTTCCATCGGCGGTTATAGTGCCGGAGGTGCGGCCGGGGGGGGGGTTACGAAAAACCATCCGACCGTGGGAAGAATCAGCGGCGGTGCGAGCATCGAAAAAGAGATTCCCTTATCGATAACAAGCAAAAAAGAATTTACCATTATGCTAAACAATCCGGATTTTAATACCGCTGCCCGAGCCGCCAATGCCATCAATATGAAAATAGGGCAGAACCTGGCGAAACCCATAGATCCGGGTACGGTAAAATTGAATGTCCCGGAAAATTACGAGGGCGGCGTCGTCAATTTGATTGCCCGAATCGGGGACGTCGAGATAGAGCCGGATTCCGTCGCCAAAGTCATTGTCGATGAAAAAACCGGAACCGTTGTGGTTGGAGAACATGTCAGGATCCAAAAAGTTGCCGTTGCACACGGAAATTTAAGCATTCACATAAAAGAGAAAAAAGAAGTTTCACAACCCCTCCCGTTTTCACCCTCCGGCGGAGGTGCTGTTCCGCAACAAATGAAAGGGGGCACCATCGTCGCCCCGGGCGGCAGTACAGTGGTGACGCCACAGAGTGACGTGTCTGTGGCCGAAGAAGACAATCGTCTTCTTTTAATTCCAAAAGGCAGAACCATCGGCGAATTGGTGAACGCATTAAACGCCATCGGCGTTACACCCAGAGATCTGATAACGATATTGCAGGCCATCAAGGCAGCGGGTGCGCTCGAAGGCGAGCTCGAAATTATATAAAGGAGAATTGTGAAAGTGGTACACATGGTAACAACCGCAGCGACGGTAACCGATCAACAAAGCAACGGTTCCCAACTCAAACTCAAAAAAGCCTGTTCTGATTTCGAATCCATTTTCATCAATTACATGTTAAAATCGGCAAGGACGGCTTTTTCAGATGACGGTATTTTGGAAAACAATAATGAGGGCCGGATCGTTCAATCGATGTTTGATGAAAATTTTGCCGCTGCAATGACAAAGGGCGGCGGAATGGGACTTGGCAAGATGCTATTTAAAAGTTTCAAATCTTAGACGATGCACTTTAGAAAATAAAAATAAGAGCCGATGATAGAAGAGGGGAATTTATTTATGGATACGCTGGTCATGGATATGATTGAAACGTTTTTTTACAAAAAGATCATGCTTTACAATGATCTGCTGCTTTGTTTTGAAGCAGAAAGAAAAGCATTAATAGAGATAAATATCAATAGATTATGGGAGTTATCTAAAGAAAAAGATGAAATATGTGAAAAGATAAAATCAATCCGGATGGCGATGATGGCCGCCATCCATCCGGCAGATGATCAAGAATCATTTCATCTGAATCGAATCATGGATGTCATTCCCAAGAAACAAAAGGATAAATTTGAAAAGTTGTATTTAAGGATTTTAAAACTAAAAGGCGAAATTGAGATTTTAAGGAAACAAAACATTCTTTATATCGATGATTCTCTTAAATTCATGGATGAGATGATATCCATTTTGACTGGAGAGACCGGATCCGGTTTTGTCTACAATGATAGATGCCATTTTAAATCATCGGGCCCTCATCTATTCTTAAACAGGGAGGTTTGAGCATGTCCGGCATCGGAATGGTATTAGATATCGCAACCTCGGCGTTAAGCGCTCAGCAGCAGGGTATAGATGTTACGGCCCACAACATCGCAAACGTCAATACAGAAGGGTATTCACGGCAGAGTCCCGATCTCGAAACAAAGCAACCGATGCTGACCAATGGATTGATCATGGGAAGGGGGGTTGATGTCGATGAGGTGACGCAATCCAGTGACCGGTTTATTGAAAAAAGGCTGATGCAGGAAAAATCGAGCTTGTCTTCCTCCTCTGAGATGGAAAAATACTTACAGGTCCTGGAAGGGTATTTTAATGAAACCTCCGATACCGGCGTTAGCACCATGCTGTCCGATTTCTGGAATGGTTGGTATGATATTTCCAACAACCCATCAGGCTCGGCGGAAAGGAGTTCGTTGTATGAACAAAGCACGCTTCTTTCAGAACAATTTAACGAGTTGGGGAATGATTTAACCCAGGTTAAATCAGATTTAACCAATGCCGTCAGTTCCGGAATCGATACGATCAATAAAATCACCCATGAAATCGCACAGCTCAATGATCAGATTGTCGGCATGGAGTCAGATAATACTGCGAATGATCTTAGGGACAAACGTAACGCCCTTGTTTCGGAACTCAATGGATATCTCGATGTGAAAACCTTTGATCAGAGCAACGGTTCTTTGACCATTGTTTCTGCCAAAGGGTGTACCCTGGTCCAAGGCAGCAGCAATTATGAACTGGAAATGGGCGGTGCCAATGGAGACAGGGTCATCTGGCAGGATTCCAGCGGCAGAAATATTGATATCACGGACTATATCAGCGACGGGAAAATAGGTGGCTGGCTGGACATGCGGGACGAGATTGTCGGCAAGTATCAACTGGATCTCGATGCTTTGGCCAAGGAATTTATCTGGTCCGTCAACCAGCAGCACAGTCAGGGGGCGGGGCTGGAAGGATTCAGCAGTGTCACCGGAAGTAATGCGGCGGATACCGGAACGGGACTCGGAACGGTTAGTTCCGGCCTCGATTACTATGATAAAATTACTGACGGCTCTTTTAATCTCTGGGTATATGATTCCACCGGCGATGTCGTCGGTGGAACCGCCACCCCGATCACGATTGATGCAGGCACAACCACTCTTACCGACCTTCATGATGAAATTAATACTATGGCTCCAAATGTCACCGCTTCCATTACCGACGGAAAACTAACGATCAATGCCGACAGCGGATATACATTTGCTGTTTCCGACGATACCAGCAATGTGCTGGCGACGCTTGGCATCAATACGTTTTTCACCGGTTCCGGTGCCGGCAACATGGGGGTTAACGATAGTATCGGTTTGAATCAAAATAACATTGCCGCAGGCCAGGTCGGCAGTGACGGTACGATATCTGCAGGAAACAATGCCAATGCACTGGCTGTCACCGACTTGCAAAACACGTCTATGAGTATTTCTCAATGGACCTGCGACAGGCTTAACGGGAACACCCAAGGGAGCACCACGTCCACGATTGATGACTATTATCATTCCTTGATGGGGTCCATTGGCATTGCGTCTGCAAGTGCATCGAGAGACAAATCCTTCAGCGAAACCATGGTCAATCAAATAAGCAACATCAGAGACAGCATATCGGGGGTTTCGCTTGACGAGGAGTTGACAAACCTTATAAAATACCAGCATGCTTATGCGGCGGCGACCAAGCTGATCAGCACCGCCGATGAGATGCTCAACACGCTGCTTCAGGTGAAGCAGTAATCTCTAAGAAGACTCGTTTAAGGCGTTATAATTTAAACCCTAATCAAGTTAAAACTCGATTCGACGTTAAATAAAGATAAAGGAATTGGCTGATATGCGAGTCACAAACAGATCCATTTTTGAATCGGTAAAATATAATCTCGGAAATATCAGCGAGCAACTGAACAAGGCCAATGAGATTGCCAGCACCGGAAAGCGGATCAACTCACTTTCCGATGATCCTGTGGGCCTCACACAGTCGCTGAGCATCCAGTCGAGTCTTGCGAACATTGAGCAGATGCAGCGAAATATCGACTACGGCAAGTCTTGGCTCAGTGCATCTGAAAGCGCCCTGACTAGTGTAGACAATATCCTGTCCAATACCAAGGCACTGTGTGTGCAGATGGCCAGCGGAACCGCCGGCGCAGACCAGCGGTCCGCAGCCGCTGAGACCTTACAAAACAACCTCGACGAGATTGTGTCTCTGGCCAATACGAATGTAGCGGGAAATTATATCTTTTCCGGTACGAAAACCGACATTGAACCGTTTGATCAGGACGGCACTTATAATGGCGATAATAATCCATTTGCGATAAAAATCAGCAAAAATGCCACTGTTGAAATCGGCGGCGACGGTCAAGCGGTGTTCGGTACGCTTTTTAGCACGCTGACTGATTTGAAGACCGCGCTTCAGACCAATGATGTCAGCGGAATTCAGGATGCAATGGGTAAGCTGGATACCCACCTGGATGATATCTCGGGCAAGATTTCAGATATCGGTTCAAAATCCGACCGTATGGATATTAAGAAAAATATATTTCAGGATTTGAACTTATCCAATACGGAACGACTTTCGAACATAGAAGATGCCGATATGGCCGAGGCCGTCATGAACGTATCGGCGGCACAGCTTACCTACCAGGCTGCCTTGGCCTCTTCTTCCAAGGTGATGTCCTTGTCCCTGGTAGATTATTTAACGACATAAATCATTTGGATGCCAAGGATTGGCCATGTTAATACTAACACGGAAGTTAGGTGAGAAAATCACCATTGGCGATGATATCACAATTACCCTTGTTGAGATAAAAGGGACGCAGGTCAAACTGGGAATTGAAGCCCCTAAACACATCGAAATTCACCGCCAGGAAGTTTATGAAAGAATCAGACAAGAAAATTTGAGTTCATCTGATATCAATGATTCAGACCTTTCAAGCGCGTTTGCAATTTACAGATCCGCAGGGGTTGTTAAGAAATAAACTTATGTCAAAAACTGGGGGTTCCGGGTTCCCCGTTCAACGTTCAAGGTTGTAACATGGGCACGGAAGGTCGGAAGATGAGAAAGTTAAAAGGTCTAAAAACCGTGAACCCAGAACCGTGAAATGTTCAAAGTGAGAGCAAATTGAAAATCGACACTACGAGATTCGGGCCCATCCAAATAAATAAAGAAAGGATTATTCACATGCCCTACGGTATGCTGGGTTTTTCAGACAAAAAGCAATATATTATTCTTCAGCATCAGGAAAAATCCCCTTTTTTCTGGTACCAATCGCTTGATGATCCCGGCCTTGCATTTGTCATTACCAGCCCCTTTATGTTTATACCGGCCTACAAGATCGATCTCCAAGCCATGTTAAAAGAGATGTCCTGGGATACAAACGGGAAGAACGATGTTCTGGAATTGTACATTGTCGTGAATATTCCTAAAGGTATGCCTCACCAGATGACCGGAAACTTTATCGGCCCGATTTTGGTCAATAACAACCTGAATCAGGCGGTCCAGATTGTTCTTTCCAACAGCCCCTATACCCACAAATTTCCCCTGTTAAAGAAGAACTAAGCTCAACACCTGCGATTTTTTTTACATATTATGAAGAATTGGCATGAAGTTTGAATTCATCTAAAATACGAGAAGCCATCTCAAAATTAGGATTTTCGGTCGAGATCAAGACGAGGCCGAGGATCAACCCACAGGCATACTCAAGTATGTCGAGGACTTGAGACGAGGACTCAACGCCGATATCGGGCGAAAAGACTTTTTTGAGACGGCTTTTATATTCACATGGAGATAAATCGATGAAAGATCCGTTAAATGCCAATATATGCCTTGAACCCTTTCTTTTTGCACAACATCGCGGCCTTCACAATCAATCCCCAAAAAGCTTGGACAAGACCGGAACTTCTGAGACATTTATTTCATTGATGACGGATATCCTTGAAAAAGGCAAAAATACAGAAAACCCGGACAATACATTGCCTTTAAAGAGAGGTTGTTTGCAACGTCTGATAAACGTTGTAACACTTCAAATGAACGAATATCTGATGAGTGAACTCAGTAGCTTTGACGAAAGCGGTCAAGACGCCGGTGTTTTTAAGTTACAACGAAAATGGATGAATGATTATGGCGTGGGCAACGACACGGCGTCATTCGGATCAACAATTAAACAAGAACCTCAACATGCAAACGAGATCATATCGCCGTTTTGCCACAAAACCGCGCTTACAGCCCCGCTTCCAGCCCGTAGAGCTTACAGGCCTGAGGGCGGACAAGCTGAAATTCATGAAATCATTAAACATGCATCAAACGTCTATGGTGTTGATCCTGAATTGATCACAGCAGTGATCAAGGCTGAAAGTGATTTTGATGCCGGAGCCACTTCATCAAAAGGGGCCATGGGATTGATGCAGCTGATGCCTGAGACTGCCAAGGAATTGGGCATCAAAAACGGCTACAATCCGGTTGAAAATATCATGGCGGGAACCCGTTATTTAAAAAGCCTGTTAAACAGGTACGATGGCAATGTCGAGCTCACGCTTGCCGCTTATAACTGGGGAATGGGAAACGTAGAAAGACAACCCGAGCGGCTGCCCCAAGAAACCCGAACCTATATCGCCCGTGTTAATGGATTTCTGCAAAAAAGCACCTCATAGAACTACCTTTTCCTGCGAACCACCCGCCGCCTGACAACTCTTCTACGGGGTTTTTGAGCCATGGAAGCGCTGGTGTCGGTTTCTTGAGTTGCCGAATCCACCCGCTCCGTCCGATTCATCACCATATCAGGACGTATTTTTTCATGGTAACGGCATGTTGCCCTTGGGCATTTCAAACTCGTTGTGCCGGCCTTGTTCGATGTTTCAATGAGAAATGGATTATTACATTTGGGGCAGAGAATGTGATGGGGTTTTCCCCAGCTTATGAAGGAGCATTCCTTGTTGGAACATTTATAGTAAGATTTTCCAGTTGCCGTACTTTTGACCCGGAGCTTCGATTGCCTGCATATGGGACATTCCAATGCCAGATCTTCTTCAAAAGCCGAAATACGTTTTTCAATATCATCGTCACTTATGGGGAAAATTTCTTTTTTATTCCGTATTTCCGAATGATCTTCAACAGCTTCCTTCCCGGTTTCGGGTTCTTTCGGCGTTGATGCGATCTTTGAAAAATCATCTTTGCCGTCATAAAGGTTCTTTTTGTCCGGACCCGTCGGTTTTCGATCTTGGGAAATCTCTTCGACAGATAAAATAGAATCATGCGCGGGTGTCTCTGCCGCGGATGCATCGAACCGTTGAATTGGGTCATCCGAAACAGTCTTTGCAGGCGCTTCGGAAGTTGTCATCATTCCCGTCGGGATTATATCCGGTTCGGTTTTGTTTAATCCGGATTCACCAAAATTTAATTTTGTGATTTGTATTTTTCCCTTGTAAGCATCCGGAGATAGAACTTTGGGTTCATTGGAAGAATTTTTGGAATGATTAAAGACACTATCCGAAGATTTCCGGCCAAGGATTTCAGGTGTTTTAATTTCTTTATCCAAAGATTCCTTTTCCAGAGGAATACCTTGCATCTGTAATATTTGATCAAATTGAGTCGTTGCCGAATCAATATCTTTTCGGTTGGATCTTACTTCATCCATGGTCTGAACAAAATAGGCGACAAGATTCATTCCGGGCATTTTCGGAAAAACCATGTCCATAAGTCGAGCCATACTTGTCGCGGGTTTTTGAGGAATAAGTCTGTCGCCATCAACCAGCATATAGCCTTTTTGAATCATGTTTTCAATAATGACATTCATATCCTGATCGGCGCTGAATCCGATGTCTTTAAAGTCTTCTATTAATGTTTCACGGGTATAGCGATCGATTTCATCGGAAGCAAAAGTTTCTATCTCGTTTTCCCGTTCCATGAGCAGTGTAATGAGCGAGATGGTCATGCAATTCAAGACCAACTTATCAATACCATACTTGCTGCCGATTAAACGTTTCAAGTGCTTTAAAAGAATCTCATCAAATTGATCAATCATGTTATTATCTTTGCCGGTGACATTTTGTTTCAGTATCTCCAAAACCCATTGCGCCAATATTTTAACATTCCCTGCCCAAATATTTCATGAAAATTTCCTCGGCAAGGAATAGTTTGGTTCAGAAGGGCGGAGACAGCCCTCTCTTTACTTTTACGAAAGATACAACCATGCAAAATATATACCATTTAAAGACATCCCTGCTGATTTCGGTGTCAATTATTTGGATGCCCAACAAATTATCGTTGCATTATGCCGCAAAAAGCAGGGACAAAAAAACGAGAAAACTTTATGGAACGAGTTTTGCAACTGATGTATTTTTATCCAGGTCAAGCTGTTTGCCGAACAGGGAACCCGGAATTCCGCGATAAGGAGATCATAATGGCTTCAGCCATAACATTAGCAGGTATCGACCATGCCATATCGAACCTGAAATATATTAATGAGAACACCTTAAAATATAAATATGTCCGTTACATAAGACAATATTATGTCGATGACAATTCCATAGCGGCGCTGAAAGAGATCGAACACACAGCGCTGATAAGACTATTGTGGGATACGGATGGCGATCCTGAAACCTTTAAAAATAAACGAAAAAATTTGAACAGTTTAAGATCATCGGTCAATACGGATCTAAAAAAACTTTATGAAAAGGGGGTAAATCCCGAAGGGATAAAGATCGGCTCAGACAATATTTTTGTCATGTCCGATAATGCAAAGGATAATATTCTTAATACGTTCGGATATGATTTGCAGCCGGAGGGAAAGCTTAAATTAGACCAGATAATGGATATCCTGAAGTTGGCAAATGAAACGATATCCGATTCCATGGTTGATGAAGATAGAACGAAAAAGGACGACTTAAGGAAAAAAGATCAGTTGAAAGATCTTATCAAGAGATTATCTGAAAAGTTGGGTTTGGGTGCTTTGGAATTTCCAAAAAAAGATGTTGATTTTAAAGGTCAGCAATCTGAATCCCAAGGTTTGCCCGATAATATCGATAAGACGGCTGATGTTGAAATTGTCGATGGGGATAAAGTTTTGTCAGAGATAGAAGATATTGAAGAGGAGGAAGTTTTAGAAGAGATCGGTGATATTAAAGAAGATGAGATTTTGGATGTGATCGAAGACGTCGATGAAACGAACACCGTTCTCGATGATACTGAACCGGATGCGGTTGATGAGATAATGGAATTTGAAGATTTGAATGAAATCGAAACCATTGATGAAGAAGATCAACCGGATGACGTCGATGAAGATACGTTGGAAAATGTAGAAGATATCGTGACGGACGACGTAGAAGATGCAGTAATGGAAGATATTGAAGATTCGGATCCGGAGATTCTTGCAGTAGAGGAAGAGATCGATGAGGATTTTGAAGATGATACGGATGATGAGGATACGGAACTTGAATCTATTGATGTTTCCAAAGACGACGGTATCGGTGATGGTGCCGAAGGAAGACCGGAAGGCGATTCCCGAATCAGAGGGAATGAAAAGGAAAATGAGATTGAACCATTGGGTCTCCCGATCGATTCTTTAGGTCAGGAGTATGGATCCGAACAAGATACTAAACTAAAAAAGGATAAACTTCTTGCCGAAGTGTTCGACGGATATCTGGGATCCATGGACAGATATTATAATCATTATATTTTGATCGACGGTGGCGAATATTTAATCGGCAGCAGGCATCCTAAAAAGGACGAAAGAGCTGAGCGGACAATACATCTTACCCCTTTTTATTTTGGCCGATTTCCGGTTACCAATGGACTTTTTGAAATATTTGTGGAGAAAACAGGATATAAGACCACTGCAGAAAAGATTGGATATGGGACCGTGTATTATGGAAGGTTTGAAAAGAGAAAAGATGATCAAACAGGGTTGATCACTTCCACATGGAATTCTTCGCTTTATTGCAAGGTGGTCAAAGGCGCCTGCTGGTATCGTCCATCCGGTCCGGAAAGCACGCTACACCATAAACGAAATCATCCCGTGGTTCAAATCAGCATAGAAGATGCCGCGGCCTTTGCCGCATGGACCGGAAAAAGATTGCCGACTGAAAACGAGTGGGAAGCCGCATCGAGAACTGAAAGAGGATGGATATTTCCATGGGGGCATGAATGGAAAAGTGATGCCGGCAATTTTGAAGACAGCGGTATCGCCGACACCACGCCTGTGGACAAATATGCTGAATTTGAAAATGATTTCGGAATTGTGGATGTTTTGGGAAATGTTCTGGAATGGACAGACAGCGGTTTTAACATGACGTCACAAGAAAATGATGCGTCGACCTGTCGAATGGCCAAGGGCGGAAGCTGGGTATCCGGAAATGATATCCGACTTTCCAGCCGCTTTAAGCTTGAGCCGGAATCACATTCAAATATTCTCGGTTTCAGATGCGTTGCATATTAAGCGCCGAATACCGCAACCTCAAAAAATATGCTTTACCTATGGTTTACGACTCATTTGTGAAATGTTTGGCGGTTTTTTCGATATCTGTCAATAATTTGCCAGAGTAATTCAACACAGACGATCTCAACGAGTGATGAAAACCAATATATCTCGTTGATATAATATATTATTAGACTTTTTTATCGGACTTTGTGCAAGTCTTTAAAGAATCGGCACATATGTTGCAGAAGCTGCAGGATGATCATACGCTCTTTGGGTGCAGGTGAAAACGTTTCGTGACATTTCCACTGGTAAGGGTGATATAAGGTATCAAAATTAAGCATTCGTATGTATTTGAGATACATACCGTACTCGAGAGGCTTCGTAAAAAAAAGAAATGGCCAAACCAATACCTATGAAACGGGATACCTCGACAAGTTCCAGGAGATCGAGCTTAAAATCGACGATCATGGATCAATCCGGAGCCGGAAAAACCAAGATCGGCGAACTTTTATGCAAAGAAGGCTACATCACCGGAACCCATCTCGAGGACGCACTTAACTTTCAGAAAAAGAATAACGGGCGCTTGGGCCATATCCTGATCAAGCTCGGCTACATTGATGATGAGACCATTGTTAATGTTCTGAGCCGTATCCACAACTATCCTGCCATTAAAATATCCAAAACAACTCCGGAGCCGGAAGTTTTAAAAATCCTGCCGTATGAAACAGCCAAAAAATACATGGCTTTTCCTTTAAGGTTTAAAGGGGAAGAGCTCGTCGTCACAATGGCGGAACCCACCGATACGACCGCACTGGATAGTTTGCAGAACGAAGTCCATAAAAGTATCAGTGTTTGTGTTTCTACCGAAAAGGATATTGTCGAAGCCTATAAAACCCACTATGAAATAAGTGATGAAGAATACAATAACTCTTTCGGCAAGAAAGATGATATTGTCGAAGAAGAACAGCCGGTTTCAGTGGTCGATGACTTCGGTTCTCTGGTTTCCGAAGCCGTCGTCGATATGGAACTGGTCGGAGATGATGATGAAAAGGGCCTTGTCGATGAGTACACGGCCTCTGATGCACCGATTATCAAACTCGTGAACGGTATTCTCGTTAAAGCCATTAATGAAGGGGTCAGCGATATTCATATCGAACCCTTTGAAAAAATGCTCCAGGTGAGATACCGTCTGGATGGATACCTGTTTAAATCCATGAACCTGCCCACCAGCATCAAAAGTGCGGTCAATTCCAGGCTGAAAATTTTAGCCGGCCTCAATATCGCCGAGCGTCGCGTGCCCCAGGACGGCAGAATCAAGATGGCTTTTGGTAAAAGAAAAACCATTGATTTTCGTGTGTCGACATTGCCGACATTGTTCGGCGAGAGCATCGTCATGCGTGTTCTCGATCAATCCTCGCTGAGAGTTGATCTCACTCAAATGGGCCTGGAGCATGATACATTAAAAACGCTTGAACGGTGCGTATATCGACCCTATGGATTGCTGCTGGTCACCGGCCCGACAGGTAGTGGTAAAACAACGACATTGTATTCGATTCTGAATAAGCTGAATAAAGAAGATTGTAAAATACTGACCGTAGAAGATCCCGTGGAATTCAATTTCAAAGGCATCAATCAAGTCCATGTCAAAGATGAAGTGGGCATGACGTTTGCCGCCGCGCTGAGATCATTTTTGCGGCAAGACCCGGATATCATTATGGTGGGTGAAATTCGAGACCATGAAACAGCGGAGATTGCCATCAAAGCGGCCATGACAGGACACCTCGTTTTCAGCACCCTTCATACCAATGATTGTCCCTCTACCATAGGGCGCCTGGTAGATATCGGAATACCATCTTATCTTTTGGCTTCCGCGGTGACGATGGTCCTTTCCCAGCGGTTGGTTCGAAGGCTTTGCCCGGAATGCAAAACCCGGGAGGAAAGTCTCAATCCCGCGGAACTGGTGGAGTTGGGATTTTCACCCCATGAAATTTCAGATCTTAAAATATACGGTCCCAAAGGCTGTCCGGTGTGCATGGGATCCGGTTACAAAGGTCGGGTGGGCTTGTTTGAAGTGATGGAAGTTACGGAAAATGTGGGCAATATTATCAGCGCCAATGTTACGGAAGATCAATTGAGGAAGACGGCGCTGCAGGAAGGCATGGTCACCTTGAGGGACGCGGGGTTGGAAAAAATTCGTCAGGGACAAACCTCGGTTGAAGAAGTCTTGAGAAGAACAAATTTAACCAAAGGCGCCATTCCTGCATACATTGCCAGTCCGGAAGTTGAGGAATATGACAGCAAGGCAGTCATATTCAGAGAAGGAAATAGAGGGGCTGATTTTTTCAAGCTGGTCAAAGGGGAGCTGCTTGTGGTCAGAGAAGGGAAAAAAATTGCCGAAATTAATCAATCCGGGGAATATTTTGGAGAAATTGCCGCCATAACCGGAAAACAAAGATCCGAGACCGTGATTTCAAGGGGAAAGTCCATTGTCGAGCGCTACCCCGGAGATAAGTTGAATGAAATCATCGACAAATATCCCAAAATCACCTCAAAAATCCTGGAACAAATGGCCGGGCGTATTGATGCCTCAACAAAAATTATTGTCAACCTATTGAACAACAAATCCGATGAAAATAGAATGCCCTGATTGCCGAAAAGTCTATAAAATTCCGGACGAGAAACTGCCATTCGGGAAAAAATTCTCCGTGCCGTGTTTGGCTTGTAAAAATAAAATTGTCGTCGATTTACGATCCGAAGTAAAACCGGATAGATCGAATCCGACCTTAAAACCCAAGAATAATGTACCGGTAGCCCCGGCGGCTTCCGATGCATCTTTTGGAAAAAAACAGCCCTCCGGCATGTCTTTAAAATACGGCATCCTTCGAACCATGGACGACTTGCCGGCAATGCCCCATGTGGTTCAAAAAGCACAGGAAATCATGGCAAGACCCGATTCGAACGTCAAAGAGCTTGCCAAGATCATTGAGATAGAACAAGGCATCGCGACCCGGGTATTGAAAATGGCCAATTCAGCATATTACGGTTTGAGCGGGAAGGTTTCCTCGGTTCACCATGCCTCGGTGCTGCTTGGGTTTAAAACCCTTGGAGAGCTGGTTTCGGTTGCCGGCATTTCGAATTTGATGAGCAAGGATTTGAGGGGATACGGGCTCAATTCAGGAGATCTTTGGCGTCATTCCATTGCCGTTGCATTCGGGTCAAGGATCATCGCCAATCGAAAAGATGCTGATTTTGGGAACCAGGCCTTTTTTGCCGGCCTTATTCATGATGCAGGAAAACTTATCCTTGATCCATATGTTTATGAAAGGAAAGACACTTTTGAAGCGTTTTTGTCAAACGGCGGGCAAAATATTTTAAATGCCGAAAAAACGATCCTCGGATTCGATCACTCCGAAATCGCTTTTGAGCTATGCCAAAAATGGAAAATTCCCAATGATCAAAGCCTTGCCATCAAATACCATCACCACCCGTCACGTTCAGACGGCAATGAACTGGCTTTTATCCTGCACATGGCGGATTATATCGCCATGATAAACGGTTATGGAAGAGAAACCGAGAATGAACCTGATCCGCCGGAAGAAGGGGTCAGGGATTTTTTAGACCTGCAGGAAGAAGATGTCGAAAATATAAAAAATGACGTTCATGAATCCGTTGAAAAGATCGCTCAAGAGGTGCATGCCGACTAATCGCGGGCATAGGATGGACGACCGCTTCGCTCGGACGACAGAGGACAGAAACGAGGAAAGAAGATCAGAAGATTAGAAGGTTGGTTGCTCTGAGAATCTCTAAACTTCTGACGCGCTGACCTTCTTAACTTCTATCCCTATGCCCATGCCCTATGCCTTTAATCCGATAACGAATATCAGATAATTGAATTGACACCCCCCCGGCAGCGATTAGACTATTTTTAATGCCGGAATTCGAAACAGAACTGCCTGACTTACCAATCCGTAACATATAGTGTTCTTCATTCGATTTCAACGTAACATTGCAATTTTCGCTTATTTCATCCCGGAATGATCCACGTCTTTAAGAAGAGATACCCCCATGCCGAGATTATCAGGGGCGAAGGCGGCGACGTGCATGTGGAGATGGATTTTGCCGACGGAAAGTAAGATGTTCAATGTATGTCTGTGGTTAAAATTTTCTTCTTTCTTGAACTCGGACAAAAATGAATATTTTTCAAAAGTCTCCGGGGAATAGAAAACAAGACATTTTTGGGACAAATTACTTTCTCAGATAAAAGCCCAACTCTGTTTCGAGGGATTTTGGATCGTTAAACTGTGCGCCGACATTGCGATCAATGATCCATTTTATTTTAACCATGGTGTGGATTTTCGTTTTTTGCGGATTGTCTAAAACAAACTTCAATTCAATGATGTCATTTCTGGAAATGTGATGTGGTTTAAGACTAGCAAATCGAATGCCGCTCGTAGAAATGTCTTCGATAACGATCTCTCCTTTTTCATCCTTACCGAGGACGGCGTATTCACCGGCAAGCCGCACATTTTTACGGTAATACTTTCGGAAATCCAGGGTGAACCGGAAAACTTCGCCACATTTACATTTGGCCTTCAGCCGCTTAGGCGTATCCTTAAATTTGAATACATTTTTATGGGTTTCAAACCCGCATTTGGGGCAGATGATCCTGACCTGATTGGTATAGTCTACATACATCTTTTTCATTATCGATAGCCGGCCTCATCATTTTTTTTTGAAGATTGTTATCCGTGCAGATGCTGTGGCGTTTTTGTCTTGTAAAGACTCGTTATAACATTCACATATTTAAATCAATAAAAAACAAAATTGAAAGTATTTGTTTATGATATCCGATGAACGCATGCCATATCGCTTATTGATCGATGTTTTTATAATAACCGATGGCACCCTTGCCGATCTTCTTGATGGAAAATAACGCTTGGTCGGCTGCGGCTAAAAGCGAATCGGTATCGGCGGCATGTTCGGGAAAAGTGGCTATTCCGCAACTGGCTTGAAGTTGTACGGCTTTTCCTTTGCTGCGAAGATAAACCGACGTTTTGATCTGAGATTGAATTTGTGATGCTTTGCTGGCTGCTTGATACAGGTTTGACCCTGGAAGAACCACGACAAATTCGTCGCCTGCGTAAGCTACGGCATAGGCCGGTGATTCAAGGGTATTGCGGATGGTGGCGGCAACTTCCTGAATCACATAGCTGCCGTTTAAATGGCCATGGGTATCCACAACCTGTTTGAAATTGTCCAGATCCATGAAAAGCAGCGACAACGGAGTTTGTTTGTTTTTAGCGGTTTGGATCAAAGCCGTCAAAGACTGGTAAAGAAAGCGCTGATTATAAAGCGAAGTTAAATTATCCCGAAGGGCCTGCTCACGAAATCTGCGCTCACTGGACCGTAATGCTTCTTCGGCTTCTTTGCGCAGGGTAATATCCACCAAAGAAATGACAATTCTCGATAGTGTATCTTCATGGCCTGCAAGAACCAAAGATCGAACAAGGACGCTTTTGCGGTTTCCTTTTAACGTCTGAATCGTTTGTTCCCTTTCGCGTCGAATCATGCCTTGAGCCACCATCAGGATAACTTCCTCCGCCATCTGTTGAAATTCGCTGCCCAGTGACGCCAGAGGAAATTCCCCCATAAAAAAGTCCTTGTCCGGTGCCTCCATCAGTTCACAAAAAGCAGCATTGCAGTCAACTGTTTTAATCAGCGACATACAATGCCGCACTTCTTCGGGATGTTGCCGCAAGTAATGACTTAAATTAAAATCGTCTGATTGATGAAGCTGTTGCAGATAGGCTTTGAGTTCAGAGGCATCCCGTTCTATCATGGCAATGGGTGCTGACTGGAATAACAAGTGATATCGCTGTTCGCTTTGTTCAGCGGCTGCTTGGGCCAGTTTCAAGTTTGTAGCGTTTTCCACAAACGCCAGCACTTCCGATACATCACCGCTGGAATCGATAACAGGGCTTATGTGAAAACGTAGCGCCAAACAATTTCCATCATTGTCAATGCAGGAATAATCGCGAATAATAGATTGTTTGATTTTCCAGCAGCGGCGGATATCATCACCGACGCCTGAATCAATTAGGGGTTGAAACTCAAAAATGTTCATCGAACCAGGATGTTGATCGGCAAGCCAAGGGAGCATTTTTTGTATGTTGCGATTTAGACCGGAGATACGCCCTTTCAGGTCAGCGGTGAAGATTCCGAAAGGCGCACTGTCACCCAGCAGCCGGTTTCTCTCTTCAATAGCCTTCAAGGTGGCTTCCGTCTGTTGGCAACGTTTCTGGAGCGTTTCCATTTCCGTCTTTTGGCGGCGCAATTTACCCAGTTCTATTAACAAATCATTCTGTGAAGGTGATATATTTTTTACCATTGTCTCATGCTTTTAAATTTTCATAACCTGCAATAAAATCATGTAACGATTTTATGAAACTCCCGTCGGCAAACCCGCGGGATTGATAAGAGAAAGAATTATAAAAACTATGTACACTTTGTAAAACGTTGTCAAGGGTGTTTGTTGTGTAAAGAATACCTGTCGAAATTGAGTGCAAGACCAGCGTCCGAAAATCCGGTTGAAAGCCGTGTGCTGAAACAAATGATAAAAGATGAACAATCTGGATTTAAAAGATAAAAAGCCGGTCTTTTTTGGGAAACCGGCTTTTTAATCGAATTTTTGTTGGTCGGGACGACTGGATTTGAACCAGCGACCCCAGCGTCCCGAACGCTGTGCTCTACCAGGCTGAGCCACGTCCCGACTGAACTTTCCTTTTATGTGCTGTATCACAAAATGTCAATCGTTTTTCAAAGGTCTCATTTGAACCTGAACTGAGCGAAAGCCGAGGATGCGCCAGCTGCAAGGCGGGAAGGGTGAAGCTTTAGTAAGCGACCGCGAACCCTTTCCAACACAGCAGATGGTGTATCATCGGCTTTCCCGTAGGGTTTCAAATTTTAAAAAATCTAAATAGATATAATTCCTTAAAGCAAAAATATATTACCCTATTTTAAAATTTGAAACGCTCAGTTCTGGAAGGGGTTGTTGACGATAATTGTCTCATCCCTTCCTGGCCCCACGGAAATAATATCGATGGGCGTTTCAGTGAGCTGTTCAATACGGCTGAGATACTTTTTTGCATTTTCCGGAAGGTCTTTAAATTTTCGAATACCGGATATATCTTCCTGCCATCCCGGCAAAATATCGTAAACCGGCTTACAAGATCCCAGAATTTTGAGGCTTGCCGGAAAATCCGGGACAATTTCGCCGTTATAGTCATAGCCGGTGCAGATTTTAAGCTGTTCCAATCCGCCCAGCACATCCAGCTTGGTGATGACAAGGCCGGTAAGTCCGTTCAGGCGCACGGCATTTCTAAGCAACACCGTGTCGAGCCATCCGCAGCGGCGTCTTCGACCGGTTGTGGCGCCGAATTCCGCTCCTTTTTTTTGAATTTTATCACCGATCTCATCAAAAAGCTCTGTAGGGAAGGGGCCGCTTCCCACACGTGTGGTGTAAGCCTTTACAATCCCGACAACGCCGGTGATTTCTTTTGGACCGATACCGGCGCCGCAACAGGCATTTCCCGATACTGTATTGGACGAGGTGACAAAAGGATAGGTCCCGTGATCGATATCAAGGTGAGTGCCCTGGGCGCCTTCAAAGAGGATCTGTTTGTTTTCTTTGATGGCCTGGTCCATGACAATTGAGATATTGACCACATGGGGTGCAAGTCGTTGGGCAAACGCTTTGTATTGATCGATGATACTTTCCGCATCCAATGTTCCAGCGCAAAGGCAATGTTTTAGGTAGGAATTCTTTTCTTTTAAAATCGATTTAACTGTTTCATCAAAATCTTCGGTGTCCAACAGTTCAACAAAACGCAGGCCTCTTCGGGTGGCTTTGTCCTCATAGCAGGGACCTATCCCTCGTCCTGTGGTGCCTATTTTTTTATCACCCTTCATCTTTTCCCGGGCCAGATCGATATGTTTATGATAAGGCATGATGATATGTGCTCTTTCGCTGATTTTGAGCCTGTCCGGTCCGACATGGATCCCTTTGCTTTTTAATTCATCGAGCTCTTGGACCAAAACAGCCGGATCCACGACCATCCCGTTTCCCAACAGGCAGGTTTTTCCTTGTAAGATACCGGACGGTACCAGATGGCTGATAAATTGTTCACCATTTACGACCATGGTGTGACCGGCATTATTGCCGCCTTGAAACCGCACCACCATATCGGCAAATTCTGCCAGAAGATCGACAATTTTGCCTTTGCCTTCATCCCCCCATTGGGTTCCAACAATTACAATATTCGACACGGGCCACTCCTTTTTATTTGAATACTTTTTTAGTACTTGACCGCGAATAAACACGAATAAACACGAATCTTAACCCTTAATTAGGACGCCCATTTGTGTTAATTTGTGTCCATTTGTGGTTATCTTTTCAGAAGCTATTTAGCAGATTGAGTCCGTTTTGAGCGAAAAAATTCCTGCATCATTTCCCGGCATTCATCCCGACATACGCCGGGGATGATTTCCGGCCGGTGGTTCAATCGAGCATCTTCGGCGAAGTTGTACAAAGATCCGGCAGCTCCCCACTTGAGATCGTTTGCGCCGAAAACCACCCTGGCCACCCTGGCGTGTACGATGGCGCCCATACACATCACGCACGGTTCGATGGTGACATACAAGGTTGTGTTGAGCAATCTGTAATTCGAGACCTTTATTGCGGCCTTGCGCAATGCCGATATTTCAGCATGTGCGGTCGGATCCGCAAACGTTATGACCTGATTGTGAGATAGGGAGAGAATATCCCCTGATTCAGACACCAGCACAGCACCTACCGGAACTTCGTCTTTTTGTCCAGCTTTTTTAGCCTCCTTTATGGCCATTTTCATGAATTTTATGTCATCTTTTGTCATTGTTAAGAATTAAAGAATAACGTGAAATAAAATATAATAACATATTAAAAATATGGATAATACATCTCAGTAATGATAGCAGGTTACGGTTCAAGCATATCTGTTAGTTTAAATTTGAGTTCCCCGTAGTTTGTCGGGGATTCCGTCTTTCAGGGCAGCGCGGGATGAATTCAAATAAAAGTTAAAATCCTTTCGCTCACTTGTCCGCCTGTGCTGTGTGGCGGATCAGATTTTGCCCCGCTTTCAGCAAGGCGGGAGTTTCATAAAATCGTTACATGATTTTATTGACATATTTACCTATATAGCTTAATAGGTAAAGACTTTTCAACGAAATTCATTTGCGCCCGTAGCTCAGCCCGGACAGAGCGCCGGACTACGAATCCGTAGGTCGCAGGTTCGAATCCTGCCGGGCGCACCAGAGAATTCAGGGGGTTATCCATTGGGGGTGGCCTCTTTTTTTGTGCCTATTTGGTGGATTGTGCTTGAAATTGTATCTTTTGGGGTTTGCAAATACGCTTCCTGCCTCTTCGCGGCCAGCTTTAAGTCTTCGGTGCTTATAATGTTGTAACGATTGAAAGCGGAGTCCGTTTTGTGGCCTGAGACCATTTTGGCGACCTGCTGAGGTACTCCGAAACGAATCATGTTTCTACAGGCAGACCTCCTGAAGTCGTGGATCGTTGGGCCTGCTCCACGACTTTATTCCAGCTTTGATCCAGAAATGGGAACCGAAACTCGGCGTTAAGGTGTCAGCCTATTTCCTACAGCGTATGAAGACCAAGTGGGGCAGTTGCAACCACCAGGCCGGGCACATCCGGCTGAACACCGAACTGGTTAAGAAACCCAAGGATCTGGTCGAATACGTGGTGGTCCATGAGATGGGCCATCTCATCGAGCCAACCCACAGCGATAAGTTCATTGCCATAATAACCGAGCATTACCCGACATGGCCTGAGGCACGCGCCGAACTCAACGAGCTGCCATTGGCAGCAGAGGTGTGGAACGAATGATTTTGTCATATAAGGGCTTGGGGTCAAATCTGAGCCAATCTTATGTTGTCTTAAAGTGCTATCGCTTAGCCTATTGTAGTTGCTGATTCTCTATTGATAAAAAAGGATTTCACCTTCGCAACTATTTGGTTTTCGGTTAACCTATCGGAGGCTTCGACAGCTGCAATCCTGCCGTGCTTGCCTTTAATTTTCTCAACTTCTTTTGCCAGTTCAAGTTTCGCCTCACCGGGGCCGAAAATGAAGATTTTGCTGGCTTCACCGGCCTTTTTAATCACCATCTGATAGAAGCTATGAAACTGGTGCTTACGGCGCTGATCCGCTTTTTGTTCTCTTGATACTGACTGAGCCACGCAAGTTCCACCCGCCTTCCATCCACCTGACGGACGAAAGTGGCTTTCGGCATGTGACTCGATACGCTCAACCGTTGTTTGACCATCTTCTATCGAAACCAAAATTGCCTCCTTGTGATCTATCCAGATGCCAATGTTTTTCTTGGTAATGTGCGCTAAAATTGCCATATTATCTC
>Ga0210077_1000119_pt1 | contig 39933 bp, 33 predicted proteins | sample RushMan_CattailN_5_FD_185556 | JGI IMG/M metagenome (GOLD analysis project Ga0210077, IMG submission 185556) | Wetland microbial communities from San Francisco Bay, California, USA, that impact long-term carbon sequestration -... | ecosystem: Environmental > Aquatic > Marine > Wetlands ...
CTGCCGCGCCGATCATTTCCTCGCGCCCGCTCACCACCGGCCGGACGCGGCCGCGGGCGAGCATGCCGACTACCAGGATCAGGAAGCCCGCGCTCGCCACCGCGATGCCGCCGATCAGCGCGTACGGGATCTTGAAGCCCGGCGCTTTCGTGTCGTACAGGATAATCGAACCGATCACGAACGCGATCAGCCCGCCTATGCCGAGCGAGCCGAACGCGGGCAGGAAGGCCTCGGCGATCATGAACGCGATGCCGAGCAGGATCAGCGCCAGCCCGGCGTAGTTGACCGGCAAGAGCTGGAACGCGTAGCCCGCCAGGACAAGGCAGATCGCGCCGGCCACGCCCGGCAGCACCAGCCCCGGATTGGTGAACTCGTAGATCAGCCCGTAGACGCCGACCAGCACCAGCAGGTAGGCGAGGCTGGGGTTGGTGATCACGCCGAGCAGCTTGGTGCGCCAGCTGACCTTGTAGGTCTCGACCCCGGCGCCCGCCAGATGCAGCGTCCGCTCGACGCCCCCCGCCGTCACCTTGCGCCCGTCGAGCTTCTCGAGCAGCGCCGGCACGCTGTCGGCGATGAAGTCGATCACGTGCATCTTCTCCGCTTCGGTCGCGGACAGGCTCACCGACTCGCGCACCGCGCGCTCGGCCCACTTGGCGTTGCGCCCGCGCTTCTGCGCCAGGCCGCGGATGTAGGCCGCGGCGTCGTTGACCATCTTGTGCTCCTCCGTGCTGCCGCCCTTCTCGCCCTTCTTGCCGTCACTCGCTGGCGCGGGCGACGACGGCGCGCCGATCTGGATCGGGGTCGCGGCGCCGAGGTTGGTCGCCGGCGCCATCACCGCGAAGTGGCTGGCGTAAAGGATGTAGGTCCCGGCGCTGGCGGCGCGCGAGCCGGAGGGCGCGACGTAGGCCGCCACCGGCACCGGCGAGGCGAGGATGTCCTTGATGATCTGGCGCATCGAGCTGCTCAGCCCGCCGGGGGTGTCCATCTTCAGCACCACCAGCTGGGCGCCGTCCTTGTGCGCCGCCTCGAGGCCGTTGTGCACGTAATCCGCGCTTGCCGGGCCGATCGCGCCGTCGACGGTGAGCACCAGCACCGGCGCCGGCGCCGCACGGGCGATCGCCGGCAGGCACAGGATCGCAGCCAAAAAGAGGAACTTGCGCACTTTCAACCCCTCGTCCTTGCGTCGTCTTCCGCAGACCATACAATACGCCTCCTCCCGCCATTGCGTACCCGTGAAATCCGAATCCTTCCCGGCCGAGGCGATCGTCGTCCGCGGCGCCCGGCAGAACAACCTCAAGAACCTCAGCCTCACAATCCCGACCGGCGAGCTGGTCGTGGTCACCGGCGTGTCGGGCTCGGGCAAGTCCTCGCTCGTGTTCGACACGCTGTATGCGGAAGGCCAGCGCCGCTACGTCGAGACCTTCAGCCCCTACGCGCGCCAGTTCCTCGACCGGATGGACAAGCCGCAGGTGGACGGGATCGAGGGCATCCCGCCGGCGATCGCGATCGACCAGACCAACCCGGTGCGCACCTCGCGCTCGACGGTCGGCACCATGACGGAGCTCAACGACCACCTCAAGCTCCTCTACGCGCGCGCGGCGACGCTCACCTGCCGCGGCTGCGGCAGGCCGGTGGCGCGCGACACGCCGGACTCCATCTACCGCGCGCTCGAGGAGCGCTGCGCCGCGCACGGCGACCCGCGGCTGGTGATCGCCTTCCCGGTTCCGGTGCCGAAGAACTTCAGCGAGGAGGAGGTGCTGCAGCTGCTCGAGCGCCAGGGCTACAGCCGCATCCATGCGCGCTCCAAAGGGCTGCTCGAGGTGGTGCAGGACCGGCTGCGCCTGTCCACGGCGGAGCGCGCGCGCGTGATCGAGGCGCTCGAAGCCGCGCTGCGGGTCGGCCAGGGCAAGCTCAGCGTGCACGCCGAAGACCGGACCTGGAAATTCTCTTCCGACCTGCACTGCGCGGAGTGCGACATCCACTACTCCGAACCCACGCCCGCCGCGTTCTCGTTCAACTCGCCGCTCGGCGCCTGCGAGACTTGCCGCGGCTTCGGCCGCGTGATCGGGGTCGACTTCGGCCTTGTCATCCCGGACGAGTCGAAGACGCTGCGCGAAGGCGCGGTGCGGCCATGGCAGACCGCGAGCTTCAAGGAGTGCCAGGACGACCTGGCGAAGTACGCGAAGAAGCGAGGCATCGCCTTGGATGTCCCCTGGAAAGAGCTTTCCGAAAGAGAAAAATCCTGGGTCCTCGAAGGCGAACCCGAATGGGAGAGCTGGCGCAAGAGCTGGCCCGGCACCTGGTACGGGGTGCGGCGCTTTTTCAAGTGGCTCGAGTCGAAGGCCTACAAGATGCACATCCGGGTCCTGCTGTCCAAGTACCGGGCGTACACCGGGTGCGAGGCCTGCGGCGGCACCCGCCTGAAGCCCGACGCCACGCTGTGGCGCATCGGACCGCACTCGATCCACGACCTGATGCTGCTGCCGATCGATCGCGTGCGCGCGTTCATGGACGGGCTCGCCTTGCCGGCGCCGATCGACGAGGCGACCGAGCTGCTGCTCGCCGAGATCCGCTCGCGCCTGAGATTCCTCGCCGAGGTCGGCCTTTCCTACCTGACCCTCGACCGCCAGTCGCGCACGCTGTCCGGCGGCGAGGTGCAGCGCATCAACCTCACCACGGCGCTCGGCACCTCGCTGGTGAACACCCTGTTCGTGCTCGACGAGCCCTCGATCGGCCTGCACCCGCGCGACATGGGACGCGTGATCGAGGTCATGCGGCGGCTGCGCGACGCCGGCAACTCGCTGGTGGTGGTCGAGCACGACCCGCAGATCATGTTCGCCGCCGATCGCATCCTCGACATGGGCCCCGGCCCGGGCGAGCGCGGCGGCGAGATCGTGTTCTTCGGCGCGCCGCAGGAGCTGAAGCAGCGCGACACCCTGACGGCCGAATATCTGTCAGGGAGGAAGCGCGCAGACGCAGGCAGCGGACCGTCTTCAATCGGAAAGGACTTTCTCCGTGTCGAAGGCGCAACCGAGCACAACCTCAGGGACCTCGATGTCTCGATTCCGCTGCAGCGCCTCGTCTGCGTGACCGGCGTCTCGGGCTCGGGCAAGTCGACGCTGGTGCAGGACGTGCTCTACTCCGCGTTGCTCAAGGCCAAGGGCAAGCCGACCGAGACGCCCGGTGCGCACCGCGCGCTTTCCGGCGCCGAGAAGATTTCCGAGGCGGTGATGGTCGACCAGTCGCCGATCGGCAAGACCACGCGCTCGAACCCGGCGAGCTACGTCGGCGCCTGGGATGCGATCCGCAGCCTGTTCGCGCGCACCGAGCTGGCGAAGGAGCGCAGCTACACCCCGGGCACGTTCAGCTTCAACGCCGGCAACGGCCGCTGCCCGACTTGCGGCGGCAACGGCTTCGAGCACGTCGAGATGCAGTTCCTGTCCGACGTCTACCTGCGCTGCCCGGACTGCGACGGCAAGCGCTTTCGCCCCGAGGTGCTCGAGGTCGCGCTGCGCGGCAGGAGCATTTCCGACGTGCTCGAGATGACGGTGTCCGAGGCGCTCGCCTTCTTCGCCGGCGAGCGCGAGGTCGAGGCCCGCCTCGCGCCGCTCGCCGACGTCGGCCTCGAGTACCTGCGCCTCGGCCAGCCGGTGCCGACCCTCTCGGGCGGCGAGGCACAGCGCCTCAAGCTCGCCGGGCACCTCGCCGATACCAGAAAAATTGGGACAGACCCCATTTTTCAACATGGCGGAAAAATGGGGTCTGTCCCTATTTTCTCGAAGCTGTTTCTGTTCGACGAGCCGACCACCGGGCTGCACTTCGAGGACATCGCCAAGCTGCTCGAGGCCTTCCGCCGCCTGCTCGCCGCCGGCCACTCGCTGGTCGTGATCGAGCACAACCTCGACGTCATCCGCGCCTCCGATTGGATCATCGACCTCGGCCCCGAAGGCGGCGAAGCCGGCGGCGCGCTGGTCTGCGAAGGCACGCCCGCGCAGGTGATGCGGCACGAAGCGTCGCATACGGCGAGAGCCCTGAGGGAATATGAAAAAGCATTCACCGAACAAAAACCGCAATCGCATGAACCCCAGGCCCCCTACCTCGGCCACGCCATCCGCATTCATAACGCGCGCGAGCACAACCTGAAGTCGATCGACGTCGAGATCCCGCGCAACCGCTTCAGCGTGATCACCGGCGTCTCGGGCTCGGGCAAGTCGACGCTCGCGTTCGACATCCTGTTCGCCGAGGGGCAGCGCCGCTACCTCGAGTCGCTCAACGCCTATGCCCGCCAGTTCGTGCAGTCGGCGGCGCGCCCCGACGTCGACGCGATCTGGGGCATCCCGCCGACGGTCGCGATCGAGCAGCGCACCAGCCGCGGCGGCAGGAAGAGCACGGTCGGCACGCTGACCGAGATCCACCATTTCCTGCGGCTGCTGTTCGTCAAGCTCGGCACCCAGCACTGTCCCGACTGCCGGGTGCCGATCGAGCCGCAGAGCGAGGACGCGATCGCGGCGCGCATCCTGCGCGAGTACCGCGGCCAGCGCGTCGGCCTGCTCGCGCCGCTGGTAGTGAACCGCAAGGGCGTGTACACGGACCTCGCGAAGTGGGCCAGGGCGAAGGGCTACACCAGCCTGCGCGTCGACGGCGCCTTCCTTCCGCTCGATCCCTTCCCGCGCATCGACCGCTTCAAGGAACACACCATCGAGCTGCCGGTGGCGGACCTGCGCATCGGGCCCGACAACGAGCCCGCGTTGCGCGAGGCGCTCGGCCGCACGCTCGAGATCGGCAAGGGAACCGTGCACCTGCTCGCCGACCTCGACGCGCTGGTCAAGGCCGCGGCGAAGGCGAAGGGAACCGTCGAGCTCGTGCTTCACCAGGCGCAGTTTTCGACCAAGCGTGCCTGCCCGTCGTGCGGGCGCAGCTTCGCCGAGCTCGACCCGCGCCTGTTCTCCTACAACTCCAAGCACGGCTGGTGCCCCGGCTGCTACGGCACCGGCCTCAAGCTCAGCGAGGTCGGCTGGGACGAGGAGCGCTCGCGCACCGGCGCCGAAGACCACGTCCTCGACTCCTGGATCGAGTGGCTCGAGGTCGACGAGGCCTGCCCCGATTGCGGCGGCAAGCGGCTCAACCCCGAAGCGCTGGCGGTGGCGTGGCGCGGCAAGTCGATTTCCGACTACGGCACGCTGCCGGTCGCGGCGCTCGCGCGAGTGTTCGCCGAGGTCGAGCTCGAAGGGCGCGAGCGCGAGATCGCGCGCGACCTGATTGCCGAGCTGCAAAGCCGGCTCGGCTTCCTGCGCGAAGTCGGCCTCGACTACCTCACGCTCGACCGCTCGGCGCCGACGCTCTCGGGCGGCGAGGCCCAGCGCATCCGCCTCGCGGCCCAGCTCGGCTCCAATCTGCGCGGCGTGTGCTACATCCTCGACGAGCCGACCATCGGCCTGCATCCGCGCGACAACCGGATCCTGCTCGGCGTGCTGGAGCAGCTCGAGGCCAAGGGCAATACGCTGGTCGTGGTCGAGCACGACGAGGAGACGATCCGGCGCGCGCACCACGTGATCGACCTCGGGCCCGGCGCGGGCAAGCTGGGCGGGCGGGTGATCGGCGCGGGCTCGGCCGCGGACCTGATGCAGCTGCCCGACTCGCTCACCGGGCGCTTCCTCGCCGCGCCGCTCAGGCACCCGCTGCAGCCGCGCCGCGCGGTGCCGCCGCGCGGCAAGGCGGTCGAGGTGAGGGGCGCCTTCCTGCACAACCTGAAGAACGTCGACCTGCGCCTGCCGCTCGCGCGCCTGACGGTGATCACCGGCGTCTCGGGCTCGGGCAAGTCGACGCTCGCGCGCGACGTGCTGCTCAAGAGCCTGCAGGCCGGGACGCCGGTCGGCTGCCGCGCGGTCCGCGGCGAGCCCGGGCGCGTGCTCGAGGTCGACCAGGCGCCGATCGGCAAGACGCCGCGCTCGTGCCCGGCCACCTACGTCGGCTTCTGGGACGCGATCCGGCGCCTCTTCGCCGACACCGCCGAGGCGCGCATGCGCGGCTGGACGCCGAGCCGCTTCTCCTTCAACACCAGGGGCGGGCGCTGCGAGGCCTGCGAGGGCCAGGGCCAGCAGAAGATCGAGATGTCCTTCCTGCCCGACGTGCGAGTGAGCTGCGAGGCCTGCGGCGGCCGGCGCTTCAATCCCGAAACGCTGGCGCCGCGCTGGCGCGGCAAGAACGTCGGCGAGGTTCTGGCGATGAGCGTCGACGAGGCGGTGGAGTTCTTCGCCGCGCAGCCGTCGATCCACCACGCATTGCGCCTGCTGCAGGACGTCGGCCTGGGTTATCTCACGCTCGGCCAGCAGAGCCCGACGCTCTCCGGGGGCGAGGCGCAGCGGATCAAGCTCGTCACCGAGCTCGCCAAGGTGCGCCCCGAGACGCACACGCTCTACGTCCTCGACGAGCCGACCGTCGGGCTGCACATGGCCGACGTCGAGAAGCTGATCCGCGTTCTTCACCGGCTGGTCGACGCCGGCAACACGGTGCTGGTGATCGAGCACAACCTGGACGTCATGGCGGAAGCCGACTGGATCGTCGACCTGGGGCCGGAAGGCGGAGACGGGGGCGGGCAAATCGTGCTGCAAGGCGCCCCCGAGGCATTCGCGCCCGGCAATAAGTCACATACCGCGCAAGTTCTGTCCCCGTTCCTCGCCGAACGGTCGCGGCCGGTGTAAGGTGCGGCCATGAAAATTCTCGGTTCGCTGCTGCTCGCCCTGTTCGTCTGCGCGCCCCTCGCGCGCGCCGCCGAGCTTGGCCCCGAGGCGCTGGTTCGCCAGATCACCGAAGACGTGATGAATGCGATTCAGCACGACAAGGCGCTGCAGGAAGGCGACAAGCAGAAAGCGCTCGCGCTGGCGGAGCAGAAGATCCTGCCGCACGTCGATTTCCGCTACATGACCCAGCTCGCGCTCGGCCGCAACTGGCGCGCGGCAACGCCCGCCCAGCGCGAAAAGGTGGTCCAGGGGTTCCGCGGCATGCTGATCAGGACCTATTCGAACCAGATCGGCAGCTATCGCGGGCAACGGATGGTGGTCAAGCCGACGCACCTGGCGCCCGGCGACACCGACGCCACGGTGCGCAACAGCTTCGTGAGCCCCGGCCGGCCGCCGGTCGAGGTCGACTACAGCATGGAAAAGACCGCGGACGGCTGGAAGATCTACGACATCGTGATCGACGGCGTCAGCCTGGTCGCGACCTATCGCAGCCAGTTCGCCCAGGTCGTGCGCAACGGCGGGATCGACGGCCTGATCGCGCGGCTGGAGCAGATGAACGAGGCCGGGGCCGGACAATAGCCTGTCGGCGCCGCCCGACAGAAAACCGTCCTTGCTGCAGTTTGACGCGCACGAATTCGTGCGCGCATCTCGACATCGCGCCGCAGGCGTGAGCAAAATTGGGGTTTTGCAACCCTAAACCGCCTCGGGATCCCGAATGATCGCCCTGACCGTAAACGGCAAGAACAAGAGACTCGACATCGACCCGGATACCCCGCTGCTGTGGGTGCTGCGCGATACGCTCGGCATCACGGGCCCCAAATTCGGCTGCGGCGTGCAGCTCTGCGGCGCGTGCACGGTGCACATCGACGGCAAGCCGGTGCGCGCCTGCGGCACGCCGGTCTCGGTGGCCGAACACAAGCACGTGCTGACGGTCGAAGCGCTGCGTTACACGCACGTCGGCAGGAGAGTGAAGAAGGCCTGGCTCGACAACGACGTGCCGCAGTGCGGCTACTGCCAGAGCGGACAGATGATGAGCGCGACCGCGCTGCTGACGCAGAACCGCTCGCCCAGCGACGAGGAGATCGACGCCGCGATGAGCGGCAATCTGTGCCGCTGCGGCACCTACAACCAGATCCGGGCCGCGATCATAGATGCGTCGGCTGCGCTGGGAGGACGGCGGCGATGAGCTCGACATTCAAGCCCGCGCGGCGCCGCTTCCTCAAGGCCTCGGCCGTCACCGGCGGCGGGCTCGTCATCGGTTTCGTGCTGCCCGCGGCCGGCCGTCTCGCCGAGGCCGCCGCGCCGTTCCAGCCCAACGCCTTCCTGCGGGTCGCCTCCAGCGGCCGCGTGACCGTGGTCTGCGGATTCTCCGAAATGGGCCAGGGCGTGCTGACCGCGATCCCGATGCTGGTGGCCGAGGAGCTCGACGCCGACTGGAAGAAGGTAAGCGTCCAGCAGGCGCCGGCCGAAAAGGCCTACGCAAATCCGATCTTCGGCATCCAGGCGACCGGCGGCTCGACCACGGTCCGCGCCAGCTGGGAGCCGATGCGCAGGGCCGGCGCGGCAGCGCGCGAGATGCTGGTCGCGGCGGCCGCCGCCGCGTGGAAGGTCAGGCCCGAGGAGTGCCGCACCTACAAGGGCGTCGTCATTCACCGCCGCCGCAGGGTGTCCTACGGCGCGCTCGTCGCGAGGGCCGCGCGGCTGCCGGTACCGGCGAATCCGCGCCTCAAGGAATCGAAGGACTTCCGGCTTCTCGGCCAGGACCTCAAACGGCTCGACACGCCGCCGAAAGTGGACGGCAGCGCGAAATTCGGCATCGACGTGAGCCTGCGCGGCATGCTCACCGCGGTCCTCGCGCGCCCGCCGGTGCTCGGCGGCAAGGCGCTGTCCTACGACGCCAGCAAGACGCTCGCGGTGCCGGGCGTCAAGAACGTCGTGCAGACGCCGCACGGCGTGGCGGTGCTCGCCGACGGATACTGGCCGGCGAAGAAAGGCCGCGACGTGCTCGAGATCAAGTGGGACAAGAGCCCGAACGCGGGACTTTCATCGGAGGCCGTGTCGCGCACGCTCACCGACGCGACCACCCAGCCGGGCAAGGTCGGCCGGGACGACGGCGATTTCGACTCCGCCAAGCCGGCCCGCACGCTCGACGTCATTTACGAGGCGCCCTACCTCGCGCACGCCTGCATGGAGCCGATGAACTGCACCGCCTGGGTCAAGCCCGGCTCGGTGGAGATCTGGGCCGGCACCCAGGCGCCCGGCCCGACCAAGGCGATCGTCGCGAGCGTCGCGGGCGTCGACCCGCAAAACGTGACGGTGCACACGATGTACCTCGGCGGCGGATTCGGCCGGCGCTTCGCGCCCGATTTCACGATCGATGCAACGACGCTGTCGAAGCTTTCGGGCAAGCCGGTCAAGCTCATCTACTCGCGCGAGGACGACATGCGCGCCTACTACTACCGGCCGGCCTCGGTGACTCGCTTCACCGCCGGGCTGGACGCGGCGGGCAATCCGGTGAGCTTTCGCGCGCGGGTCGCCTCGCCTTCGATCATGGAGGCAAGCGGCTCGATGAAGCTGCCGCCGAGCGGCATCGACAAGTTCGCGCTCGAGGGCATTGCCGACCTTCCCTACGACATTCCCAACCTCCGGGTCGAGTACTCGCGCCAGGAGCCGGGCGTGCAGGTCTGGTTCTGGCGCTCGGTCGGTCATTCCCAGAACATCTTTTTCAGCGAGAGCCTGATCGACGAGATGGCGCACGCCGCGGGCAAGGATCCCCTGGAGTACCGCCTCGCGCTGCTCGGCAAGCAGCCGCGCTACAAGGGGGTGCTCGAGCTGGTGGCGCAGAGAGCCGGCTGGGGCACGCCGCTGCCCGCCGGACTGCACCGCGGCATCGCGGTGGCGAAGTCCTTCGGCAGCTACGTCGCGGAGGTCGCCGAGGTCGCGGTGGGCGACGACGGACGGGTCAAGGTGCACCGCGTGGTGGCGGCGGTCGATTGCGGCATGACGGTCAACCCGGAGATCGTCCGGCGCCAGATCGAGAGCGCGATCGCCTACGGACTCACCGCGGCCCTTTACGGGCGCATCAGCTTCAAGGACGGCAAGGTCGAGCAGGGCAACTTCGACACCTACCCGGTCCTGCGCATCAACGAGATGCCCAAGGTCGAGGTCTACATCGTGCCGAGCGACGAGAATCCCGGCGGCATCGGCGAGCCGGGCCTGCCGGCGCTCGCGCCCGCCGTCACCGGCGCGATCTTCGCCGCCACCGGCGAGCGCATCCGCAAGCTTCCGATCGACCCGGATCTGCTGAAGAAGGCATGACGGCGCAGATGTCGTATAATCCGCCCCAGGGTTTCTGTTGCGCGTCTTCCGGTTAGCGTCTCAGTAGTTTCCCCGCCCGTCCTGGGCGGCGAACCAAAAGAACCTGAAACCAGATCTGCCTGAACCGGTTCATTGCAGGCCGATCGTCAGGAGATCGTCATTTCTACGACATTCGAAGGCCTCGGCCTTACCGCCGACCTCGTGCGCGCAGTCGCCGACCAGGGCTACACCGAACCCACCCCCATCCAGGCACAGGCCATCCCGGTCGTGCTCGCCGGCCGCGACCTGCTCGCCGCCGCCCAGACCGGCACGGGCAAGACCGCGGGCTTCACGCTGCCGATGCTGCAGCGCCTCGCGGCGAGCCAGAACACGAGCCATTCGCCCGCCCGCCACCCCGTGCGCGCCCTGATCCTGGTGCCGACCCGCGAGCTCGCGGCCCAGGTGCAGGAGAGCGTGCGCACCTACGGCGCGCACCAGCACCTGCGCTCGACGGTGATCTTCGGCGGCGTCGGCATCAACCCGCAGATCGCGGAGCTCCGGCGCGGCGTCGACATCGTCGTCGCCACGCCGGGCCGGCTGCTCGACCACGTGCAGCAGAAGACCGTCGACCTGCGCCAGGTCGAGATCCTGGTGCTCGACGAGGCCGACCGGATGCTCGACATGGGCTTCATCCCGGACATCCGCCGCATCCTCGCGCTGCTGCCGCAGCAGCGCCAGAACCTGCTCTTCTCGGCCACCTTCCCGGACGAGATCCGCAAGCTCGCGGCGGGCTTCATGCACGACCCGGCGACGGTCGAAGTCGCGCGCCGCAACACCCCGGCCGAGCTGGTGGCGCAGGTCGCGCACCCGGTCGACGCCACCCGCAAGCGCGAGCTGCTCGCGCACCTGGTGAAGACGAACGACTGGCGCCAGGTGCTGGTGTTCACGCGCACCAAGCACGGCGCGAACCGCCTGGCCGAGCAGCTCGAGCGCGACGGCATCGAGGCCGACGCGATCCACGGCAACAAGAGCCAGAACGCGCGCACGCGCGCGCTCAAACGCTTCAAGGACAACGAGCTGCGCGTGCTGGTCGCGACCGACATCGCCGCGCGCGGGCTCGACATCGAGCAGCTGCCACACGTGGTGAACTTCGACCTGCCGCACGTGGCGGAAGACTACGTGCACCGGATCGGCCGCACCGGCCGCGCCGGCAGCGTCGGCGAAGCGGTCTCGCTGATCGGGCAGGACGACCGGCCGCTGCTCGCGGCGATCGAGAAGCTGATGAACCGCCAGGTCGAAAAGAAGGTCATTGCCGGCTTCGAGCCAGGCACCGCCCCGAGCCGCCCGCCCGAGCCCGAGCGCCGCCAGCGCCAGGGCCAGCCGCGCCGCGGCGGGCAGCGCCGCGAGCAGCCCCACCGCGAAGCCCGCCCCTCGCAGCCGCGCCAGGAGCACCGCCAGCCGCAGCAGCAGCGGCGCCGCGACAAGGGTGTCGCGCGGCGCCCGGACCGGATCCCCTACCCGAGCGACGAGTACCAGGCTCAGATCGAAGAAGCGCGCCGCCGCGCCCGCGCGGAGCCGCACGAGGAATTCGTCGAGGCGCCGCGCCAGTCCGAGTCGCAGGCGAAGCGCGAGCCGCGCCAGCCCGTGGTGACCCACAAGAAGCCGCGCGCATTCCTGCTCGGCAACCCCAAGCAGGACTAGACTTCCCGCATGCGCGAGCCGCAGCCGCAGACGATCTACCTGAAGGACTACACGCCGCCGGCCTTCCTGGTCGAGCACGTGGAGCTCGACGTCGACATCCGCGCCGACCACGCGCTGGTGGCGGCGAAGCTTCGCGTGCGGCGCAACCCGAAGGCCGCCGATCCGATCGCGCCGCTCGCGCTAGACGGCGAGGAGCTCGAGCTGATATCGGTGTCGATCGACGGCACCCTGCTGCGCGACAACATGTATTCGCTCGACCCGGAGCGGCTCGTGATCCCGGACGTGCCGGACGCCTTCGTGCTCGAGACCGTGTCGCGCATCGTGCCGCAGGAGAACACCAAGCTCGAGGGGCTGTACGCCACCAAGCAGGGTTTCGTCACCCAGTGCGAGGCGCAGGGCTTCCGCCGCATCACCTGGTTCACCGACCGCCCCGACGTGATGGCGCGCTACCGCGTGACCGTCCACGCCGACAAGGACGCCTACCCCGTGCTGCTGTCGAACGGCAACCTGGTCGCGGCCGCCGACGAGCCCGCCGGGCGCCACCGCGCGAGCTTCGAGGACCCCTTCCCCAAGCCGTCCTACCTGTTCGCGCTGGTGGCGGCGAAGCTGGAGGTTTTGAAAGACAGGGTCGTCACTTCGACGGGACGAAAGGATCTGTTCGTCTATGTGGAGCCCGGCAAGCTCGACCAGGCGGGCTGGGCGATGGACTGCCTCAAGCGCGCGATCGCCTGGGACGAGCGCCGCTTCGGGCTCGAGCTCGACCTCGACGAATACAAGATCGTGGCGGTGGGCGACTTCAATTCCGGCGCGATGGAGAACAAGGGCCTCAACATCTTCAACACCAAGTACGTGCTGGCGCGCGCCGACACCGCCACCGACACGGACTACCTCAACATCGACCGCGTGGTCGCGCACGAGTACTTCCACAACTGGACCGGCGACCGCGTCACCTGCCGCGACTGGTTCCAGCTCTCGCTGAAGGAAGGCCTGACCGTGTTCCGCGACCAGGAGTACGGCGCCGACACCTACTCGCGGGCGGTGACCCGCATCGGCGAGGTGAGGATGCTGCGCGCGGCGCAGTTCGCCGAGGACGCCGGCCCGATGGCGCACCCGGTGCGGCCGCAGTCGTACATGGAGATCCGCAACTTCTACACCATGACGGTGTACGAGAAGGGCGCGGAGGTGGTTCGCATGCAGCACACCCTGCTCGGCGAGGAGCGTTTCCAGAAGGGCATGAAGCTCTACTTCCAGCGCCACGACGGCCAGGCGGTCACCTGCGACGACTTCGTGCAGGCGATGCAGGACGCCAGCGGCATCGATCTCGCCCAGTTCAGGCGCTGGTACGACGTCGCCGGCACCCCGGTGCTCGACTGCCGCAGCGAGTACGCCGACGGGACCTTCACGCTGCACGTGAAGCAGTCGATGAACCCGCCCTTCCACATCCCGCTCGCGGTGAAGGTGGGAACGCATGAAGCGGTGCTGTCGGTCAGGAAGCTCGAGGAAGAATTCAAATTCGAGAACCTGAAGGCCAAGCCCGTTCCGTCGCTGCTGCGCGGCTTCTCCGCGCCGGTGATCCTGAACTACCCCTACACCGAGGCCGAGCTGATCCACCTCATGGCCGAGGACGACGACGCGTTCAACCGCTGGGAAGCCGGACAGCGGCTGATGGCGACGCTCATCCTCGAGCGCGCCGGCGAGCCCTCGCCGACGTTCGTGCAGGCCTGCGAGCGCGTGCTCGAGGCAAGCGCCGCCGACCCGGCCTTCGCCGCCGAGGCGCTGTCGCTGCCGGCGGAGTCCTTTCTCGCCGAGCAGATGCACGTGGTCGATCCGGATGCGCTGCACGCGGCGCGCAACCTGCTGCGCCGGCGCATCGCCGAAGCGCTGCGTCCGCGCCTGCTGCAGACCTACCACGCCAGCGCGACCCAGGGGCCCTACTCGCCCGACGCGGCGTCCGCCGGCCGGCGCGCGCTGAGGAACCTGTGCCTCGGCTTCCTGATGGAGCTCGCGGACGACGAGGCGCGCGCGCTCTGCCTCGCGCAGTACGAAGGCTCGGACAACATGACCGATTCCTTCGCCGCGCTCGCCCAGCTCGCCAACTGCGACTGCCCCGAGCGCGAGCCCGCGCTCGGCCGCTTCTACGACAAATGGCGCGACGAGTCGCTGGTGGTCGACAAGTGGCTCTCGGTGCAGGCGACTTCGCGCCTGCCCGGGACGCTCGCGCGGGTGGACGAGCTGCTGGACCACCCCGCGTTCGACATCCGGGTGCCGAACAAGGTCTACGCCCTGATCCGCGCCTTCGCGGCCAACCACGTGCGCTTTCACGCCGCCGACGGCGCGGGCTACGCCTTCCTCGCCGACCAGGTGCTGGCGCTCGACAAGCTCAACCCGCAGGTCGCGGCGCGCATGGCGCGCGGCTTCGACCGCTGGAAGCGCTTCGACAATGCGCGCCAGGCGCTCGCCGCGGCCCAGCTCGCGCGCATCCGCGACGCCGCGGGTCTTTCCCGCGACGTCGCAGAGATCGTCAGCAAAGCGCTCGCGTGACCCTGCTTGCGGTCGCGATCTTCGCGACCGTCTACCTGGGGATGATAATCGGCGGGCTGCCGTTCCTGCAGCTCGACCGCACAGGGATCGCGCTGCTCGGCGCGATCGCGGTCGTCGGACTGGAAATTCTGACGCCCGAGCAGGCCGCGCGCACGGTGCACCTGCCGACGCTGCTGCTGCTGTTCTCGTTCATGGTGATCGCGGCGCAGATGCGTCTCGGCGGCTTCTACACCTGGGTGACGCAGCGCATCGCGGCCCTGCCGCTCACTCCGCCCGGGCTGCTCGCGGCGGTGATGGCGGTGGTCGCGGGGCTGTCGGCCGTGTTCAGCAACGACGTCGTCTGCCTCGCGGCGGCGCCGGTGCTGGCCCAGGCCTGCCTGCGGCGCGGGCTCGACCCGGTACCGTTCCTGCTCGCGCTCGCCTGCGCGGCGAACGTCGGCTCCGCGGCGACCCTGATCGGCAATCCGCAGAACATGCTGATCGGCCAGAAGCTCGGCCTGTCCTTCGGCGGCTACCTGCTGCAGGCGATCGTGCCGGTGCTGCTCGGCCTTGCGGCCGCCTGGGCCTTGATCGCGCGCGGCGCGCGCGGCCGCTGGCTCGCCGCGCCGTCGGCCGGGGCGCCCGCGCAGCTGCCCGGGCTCGCGCGCTTCGACCGCTGGCAGAGCGCGAAGGGGCTCGCGGTCGCGGCGGCGCTGATGGCGGTGTTCCTGTTCACGTCCTGGCCGCGCGACGTCGCGGCCCTGGTCGGCGCGGGCTTCTTGCTGACCAGCCGCCGGATGCAATCGGCCGAGATGCTGGGCCTCGTGCGCTGGGAGCTGCTGGTTCTCTTCATCGGCCTGTTCGTCGTCAACGGCGCGCTCGAGCAGACCGGGCTCACGCAGCAGGCGAGCGCCGCCTTCGCGCGCGCGGGCGTGCCGCTCGGCGACCCGGCACTGCTGTTCGGCGCGAGCTTCGTGCTGTCCAACATGGTGTCGAACGTGCCGGCGACGATGCTCCTGCTGCCCGCCGCGACGAGGCCGCTCTCGGGGCCGCTGCTCGCCCTGGTGACCACCTTCGCCGGCAACCTGCTGATCGTCGGCTCGATCGCCAACATCATCGTGGTCGACGCCGCGCGCCGCCACGGCATCGAGATCGGCTGGCGCCGCCACGCGCGGGTCGGCATCCCGGTGACGGTCGCCACGCTCGCGATCGCCGCGGCCTGGCTCTACCTGATCTCCTAGCGCTCGGCGCGGGTGATGTTGCGCCGGACGTAGCGCGCGCCCAGCGCCGCGAGGGCGGCAAGCGGCACGATCGACAGGCCCATCATGAGCGGCGGACTGACGTGCCAGCCGGCCGCCTCGAAGGCCTCGGCGGCGTGGCCGACCAGGCCGACCGCGTAATAGGTGATCGCGACGATCGACAGGCCCTCGACGGTTTCCTGCAGCCGCAGCTGCAGCCGCGCGCGGCGGTTCATCTGCGCCAGCACCTCCTGGTTCTGGCGCTCTCGCGCGACGCCGACGCGGGTCGAGAGCAGGCTGCTCGCGCGCGCGACGCGCTCGGAGAGCTCGAGCAGCCGCCGCGCGGCGGATTCGCAGGTCGCCATTGCCGGATCGAGCCGGCGCTGCATGAACTCCCGGATCGTCTGCGTTCCCGGCAGCCTGCGCTCGCGCAGCTCGACGATGCGGGCGTTGACCAGGTCGTGGTAGGCGCGGGTCGCGCCGAAGCGGTAGCGCGACTCGCCCACCGCACTCTCCACTTCCGCCGCGAGGCGCGTGAGCTGGTCGAGCAGCGCGTCGTCGGGCTCGCCGCCCTTGGTGAGCGCCGCGGCGACCCGCGCCAGCTCGCGCTCCATCGCCGCCACGCGCGGCCCGAGCTCGCGCGCCACCGGCAGCGCGAGCAGCGCCATCATGCGGTAGGTCTCGATCTCGAACAGCCGTTGCAGGGTTCTGCCGGCCTGGTAGCGCGACAGCTCGCGGTCGTACACCAGCACCCGCCCGCAGCCGTCGGCGTGCACGCGGAAGTCGGTGAACGCCGCGCCCGCGCCGTCGCCGACCCCGGCGCCGACCACGTAGTTGCCGCCGAAGGCCGCGGCGATGCCGGACCCCGAGGGGACCGGCTTGTCGCGCGCGACCAGCTCGGCGTGCAGCGCGACGATGCTGCGCCCCGGCACCGCGGCCAGCCACTCCGGCGGCACGGCGCGCGCCGCCGGCTCGGCGAAGGGCTGCCCGCTCCCGCCGCGCACGAAGAAGGTGTAGCTCGAGAACTCGCTATGGCGCTCCCAGCGCAGGCGCAGCGGCCCCAGGTCGGCCGAGAAATGGATCGCCTCGGCCGGCGGCGGATGCCTGCCGTAGCGCTCGCACAGGGCGGCGACGTGAGCGTGTTCCTCGCCTCGCGCGCCGGGCTCGACCAGCACCGCGAGGTAGAAGGCCCGCTCCGGCGCCTTGAGCGGCTCGTGCGGACGCGCGTGAACCTCGTTGGCGAGCTGGAAGCGCTGGGGATGGTTGTCGGGGAGCTGCATGGACGGCGTCGGCTTGTCGGCAGCCGAGAGGATCGCATATCCTGATGCCCTTTATAAGACAGACCCGTGGACCCGACCGCCACCCTCGTGCTCGCCTGCGCGGTGTTCCTCGCGCTGCACGTGCTGCCGAGCACGCCGCTGCGCGGCGCGCTCGTGGCCCGGCTCGGCGAAGGCCCCTACACCGGCCTGTTCTCGCTCGCGACGCTCGCCGCGATCGTCTGGATGGCGTTCGCCTACCGCGCGGCGCCCTACACGCCGCTGTGGCCGGGGCTGCGCCACCTGCCCCCGGCGGTGATGCCGTTCTCCCTCGTCCTGATCGCCTGCGGCGTGCTGACGCCCAACCCGACCGCGGTGGCCGCCGGCAGGCTGCTCGCCAACGCGGAGCCCGCGCGCGGCATCATCCGCGTCACGCGCCACCCGGTAATGTGGGGCATCATGCTGTGGGCCGGCGCGCACGTCCTCGCGCGCGGCGAGCTGAAGGCGACGATCTTCTTCGGCAGCTTTCTGCTGCTCGCCGCGGCCGGCACCCGGCTGCAGGACCTGCGCAAGGCGAAGGCGCACGGCGAGGACTGGCAGCGCTTCGCCGCGCTCACCTCGAACATTCCCTTCGTCGCGATCGCGCAGGGCCGCAACCGTTTCGCCGCCGGCGAGATCGGCGTGGTCGGGGTCGCGTTCGGCCTGCTGCTGTACGGCGGCCTGCTGCTTTCCCACACCTGGCTGTTCGGCGTGCGCCCCTACTAGGCCGCCTGCTTCACCTCGAGCCCGAGCGCGAGGCGGGCGGCGAGATCCTTCTGCGGCACCTGCGCGAGCGGGTGGTAGCGCGCCGCCTGGGCATCGCGGAACAGGCGCTCGAGGCGCTGCGCGCGGTAGAAACCCGCGCCTCCTGCCGTCTCGAGCGCGGCAGCGACCGTCTGCAGCACCCCCTCGGCGAGCAGCGAACGCGCCGCCAGGACGCGGTTCGTCGTCTCCATGCCGGGCGCGGCGCTCGCCGCCTGGCGCAGCATGTCGGCATGCGCGATCTTCACCTTGGCGTAGGCGTTCTCCAGCTCGCCCACCTGCTGCAGCATCGGCTCGAGCTGCGGGCGCTTGCGCGCCAGCGTCAGCGCGATCTCGCGCGCGCTCGCCGCGACGCCGGCGTAGACCGAGTAGATGAGCGGCAGCGCGAGCAGCACGATCAGGTGGAACAGCGGATGCCAGGCGCCCTGGGGCCGGCGCAGGCTGACCGCCTGCTCGGGCAGGAACACGTCCTCGAAGATCACGTCGTGCGAGCCGGTGGCCCGCATGCCGAGCGTGCGCCAGGTCTTCTCGATGCGGATGCCTTCGCTCTTCACAGGCAGCGCGAAGTGCAGCACGCTGTCGCCCTCGACCGCCGAGGTGAGCAGCAGGTCGCCGCTCAGCACCCCGCTGACGAAGCTCTTCCTGCCGCGCAAGCGCCAGCCGCCCTCGACCTTGCGCGCCTCGCCGTTGCCGTACAGCCAGTCGCCGGCGCCGGTGCTGAGCAGCTGCAGGCGCTCGCGCGCCACGCGCTCGAGGAGCGGCCCGACCGGCGCCCTGGCGTGGCGGAAGCGCCAGGCGTTCACCGCGACCTGGTGGCTGTGCATCGAAAAGGCGAGCGCGGTGCTCGGGCAGGCGCGCGCCACCTCCGCGAGCAGCGCGCACAGCTCCTCGATGCCGAGCCCCATGCCGCCGAGTTCGGCCGGCACGCCGGCCGCGAGCAGCCCGCTTTGCTTCAATTGCGCGAAGTTCTCCGCGACGTAGGCGTCGCTCTCGTCGGCCGCCTCGGCGCGCCCGGCGAACCCCGCCGCGAGCGGGGCCAGAATTTCCCTCCAACCGACGTCCTGTTTCATGGCCAGTCCCTCCCGATCGATGACGGGTGCTAGTATCCCGACCGCCCCGCCGGTTGAATTGACCGAAGCACCGGATTTCTTGCGCCAAACGCCATGGATCCCCTGTCCGACGTGCTCAGCACGGTGCGCCTGGAAGGCGCCGTCTTCCTCGACGCCGAGGGCACCGCGCCGTGGTGCGCGCGCACCCGCTTCGGCCTGATGGCGGCGGCAGGCCTGCCCGGCGCGGACGGCCCCGCGGTGTTCTTCCACTTCCTGCTCGAGGGCCGCTGCAGGGTGCGGCTCGAGGCAGGCGGCGAGGCGGTCGAGGCCGGGCCCGGCGACATGATCCTGCTGCCGCACGACGACACCCATATCCTCGGCAGCGACCTGCAGCTCGCGCCGCACGACTCGACCCGCCTCGTCTCGATTCCGGCGCCGGGCGAGATGATGCAGGTGCGAATCGGCGGCGGCGGCCGGGCGACGCGCTTCGTCTGCGGCTACCTGTTCTGCGACCGGCGAATGTCGCGGCCCCTGTTCGACTCGCTGCCGCGGCTGCTGCGCATTCCACTCGGCGAAGCTCCGGGCGCGGCCTGGATCGCCGAGCTGGTGCGCGCGGGAGTGCGCGAGACGGGGGCCGCGCGGCCCGGCGGCGCGAGCATGCTCGCCAAGCTCTCGGAGCTCCTGTTCGTCGAGGCGATGCGCCGCTACGCCGAGTCGCTGCCGGCCGGCCAGCACGGCTGGCTGGCGGCGCTGCGCGATCCGCAGCTCGGGCGCGCGCTCGCACTGATGCACGCCGAGCCCGCGCGCGCCTGGACCGTGGACGAGCTCGGGCGCGAGGTCGCGCTGTCGCGCTCGGCGCTCGGCGAGCGCTTCGGCGAGCTGATCGGCGAACCGCCGATGCAGTACCTCACGCGCTGGCGCCTCGCGCTCGCGGCGCAGTCGCTGCGCGCCGGCAGCGAGGCGGTCGCGCGCATCGCCGAGCGTGTCGGCTACGACTCCGAAGCGGCGTTCAACCGCGCCTTCAAGCGCGAGTTCGGCGCACCGCCGGCGAAGTGGCGCCGCGCGGCGGGTTAGCCGTGCTCAGGCCCCCGGCGCGAGCTTGCGCTGCACCCGCTGGTCGAACTTCGCCACGTTGACCACCACCCGCTCGTGCAGGCCGTCGCCGATCAGGTCGCGCTCGTCGCGGGCCTCGACGCGAAAGAAGATCGTGCGCCCCTCGACCCCGGTCACCTCGGCGCTCGCGCGCACCTTCATGCCGACCGGCGTGGCGGCGATGTGGCGCACGTTGAGCACCGTGCCGAGCGACTGGTGTCCCTCGGGCAGCAGATTCTCGCAGGCGGCGAGCGCCGCGGCCTCGAACAGGTTGATCATCACCGGCGTGGCGAGAACGTGCACCTTGCCGCTGCCGACTCGCGGCGCGGTGTGCTCCTCGCCCACGGTCAGCCCGGCATGGCCGACCAAGCCTGGTTTCAGCTCAGCGGGTAATGCCATGTTTCATTTCCCTCTTCGACGCGAATTGCGAACCCTGATCCACCACAATACGGTGCCCGCGGCGATCAGCGCCAGCGCGACCCACAGCTCGATTTGTTTCAGGTCGCCGAGCCACAGCTTCACCACCGTTCCGAAGGCATAGCCCGCCGACGCCACTGTCACCGCCCAAACAACCGCGGCGGCAAAGTCTAGCGCAGTAAAGCGCGCCCAGGGCACCCGGCTCATCCCCAGCGCGATCGGCCCGACCGTGCGCAGCCCGTACAGGAAGCGCAGCGAGAGAATCACGGGCAGGTGGTAGCGCTCGAGCAGCGCGCGCATGCGCGCCGCCCCGGGTTTGAGGCGCGCAAAGCGCTCGAGCAGGCGGTCGCCATGGCGCCGCCCGACCAGGAACCAGATCTGCTCGCCGCTCACCGCGCCGGCCCAGGCGGTCACGATCACCCACGGCAGCTCGAGATAACCCGCTTGAGCCGCCAGGCCCGCGAGCAGCAGCACCGTCTCACCCTCGAGCAGCGTGCCGGCAAATACGAACGGGTAGCCCCAGGTGTGAACCGCCTCAGCGAGCGTCATGCGTTTTCATTCTGGCGCAGATCCCGCGGCGGCGCGAATCCCGGCCTCGCTGGACGAGTTCATAAATTCCAGCCGCGAGCTGACATTTGTCCAACCCTAAACAATAAATTGTTCATGCTCATATCCCCGCCATGCGACGGTAACATGGTCGGTATCCGTCACCCCACCCCGACAAGCAGACAACAGCGAACATTCAGCGCGCGCGACAAATGAGGAGGGGGCTCTCGAATCTGCTCGAAAGGCGCCGCGTGCGGCCGCATCCCGGGCGCATGGCGGTGCGCCTGCTCGCCCTGGCGCTGACCCTGTCCGTGCCCGCAGTGGCGTTCGCGCAGACCCCGCCTGCGCGCGACGTCTATCACTTCGGGGTCTTCCCCTACCTCTCGCCGCGCAACCTGCTCGACCGCTACGCGCCGGTCGTCGCTTCGTTCAATTCGCACCTCGACGTGCCCGTCGTGCTGATGACTTCGCTCAGCTTCACCGGCTTTGCGCGCAGCATGGACGCCGGGGCGTTCGACATCGCCCTCATTCAACCGTTCGATTACGCGCATGTCGTGAAGGGCCTCGGCTACGTTCCGCTGGCGCAGTTCGCGCGGCCGCTGACCGCACAGCTCGTCGTGCGCGGCGACAGCCGCTTTCGCGCGCTGCAGGACCTGCGCGGCACCACGCTGGCGCTGCCGCCGCCGCATGCCGCGGTCACGCTGCTTGCGCTCGCGGCGTTGCGCAAGCACGGCCTGCCGCCCGAGCAGGCCGTCAACGTCCGCTATTTCCGCAACCACGACTCCTGCCTGCAGGACATGTGGATCGGCGACGCCAGCGCCTGCGCGAGCACCGACGCGCCGATCGAGGGTTTCGAGAAGCGCATGAAGGCGGAGCTGCGGATCGTGTTCCAGACCGATTCCATCCCCAGCATCCTGTTCGTCGCCTCGCCGCGGGTCCCGCCGGCCCGGCGCGAGGCGCTGCGGCGGCTGATACTGGGCTGGAACCGCAGCCTGGAGGGACGCAAGATCCTCATGCACCTCAACTTTCCCGGTTTCGTGCAGGTCGACCGGAAACAATACGCGGCGCTGAGCAAGCTCGACATCGCCGTCGCCGACTCGAGCCGGCCGGGACGCGATCTGACGCTAGGGGTGTTTCCCTACTGGCGGCCGTCGCAGCTGGCCACCCGGCTTGCCCCGCTGGCGCGCGCCCTCGAATCGATATCCGGCAAGCGGGTCCTGTTCCATACCGCCCGCAGCTTCGGCGGATTCATGGACCGCGTGGATGCCGGCGAATACGACATCATCTTCGTCCAGCCCCTCGACTTTCGCTCCTCGCGCGCGCACGGCTACCTTCCGCTGGTGCGCACGCAGAACGTCGAGGCGCAACTCTATGTTCTCCAGGACAGTCCCTACCGCCGCGTGCAGGACCTGCGCGGCCGGCGCGTCGCGATGCCGCCCGCCCTCTCGGCGATGAGCAAGCTGGGCACCGCCGAGCTGCGCTCGGCCGGGCTGAATCCCGGCCGCGGCGTCCAGATCGACTACCTGCCGACGCACGACGCCTGCATTCGCGCGGTGGCGCTTGGGCGCGACGCCGCCTGCGTCACGGTGGGCAAGGTGCTCGAGATGATCTCCCGCGAGCAGAAGGTGAAGCTGCGCTCCATCGCCACCTTCGGCAACATTCCCGGGCCGTTGTTCCTGATCCACCGCGGCGTTCCGGCGCGCCTCAGGACGCGCATCCTCGAGCAGATGCTTGCCTGGAACCAGACCGCGCAGGGCCGCAAACTGCTCGCCCGGACGGACCTCGGCCCCCTCTCGCGCGTCGACGAGGATGCCTACGAACGCCTGGGAAAATAGGGATAAGGAACGTCCGTCTTGCGCCCCCGCCACTCGCTTAGATACCGCATCGCGGTCGTCATCTTTCTGCTGGAAGCGTGCATGCTGGCCGTCGTGCTGTCCGTCACGCTCTCGCAGTCCCGCGCGACGGCGGACAGGTTCAACCGCGCGAGTCAGGACGCGAGCCTCGACCTGCTGGGCAAGCTGAGCGACGTGGCCCTGCTCACCAGCGAATACGCGGACTACCAGAGCTACATCGAAGACGTCCAGAAGCAGCCGACCATCGATCGCATCGTTCTCGCAGATGCCAGGGACACCGTGGTCGCGGCCACGAGCGTGGAGGACCTGGGAAAGCCGCTCAGCGAGATCCCGCGCGACGCAGCGCAGGGCTGGAAGAACCGCGAGATCAAGACTGCGGCGGGCGATCTGGGGGTCCTGTCGGTCAAGTTCTCGGGCGCCGCGCTCGCCGCGGCCTACAGCAAGACACGCGCCACCGCGATCGCGCTCGCGCTCGCCGGCATGGGCGTCATCGCGCTGTTCGGGCTCGCGGCCGGCGTCGCCCTCACGCGCCGCCTGAGGCGGGTCGCCGACGCCGCAAGCAGCTTCGCCGCCGGCGATCTAGGCGCCCGCACCGGCATCGCCGGCAACGACGAGATCGCGGACCTGGCGGCCAACGTCGACCGCATGGCCGACGCCGTCGTGCAGCAGCAGGAGCAGCTCAAGCAGCAGGCCGAGTACATCGAATTGCTGCTCGCGTCCACCGCCGAGGCGATATTCGGCGTCGACACGGAGGGAGTCTGCACTTTCGTCAATTCGGCGTGCCTGAACATGCTGGGCTACAAGCACAAGGAGCAGCTGCTGGGCAAGAACATCCACGAGCTGATTCATCACACCTATCCGGACGGGCGGCCCTATCCCAGGGAGGAGTGCAGCCTTCGCGCCGCCACGCTGCGCGGCGAGCCGATGCACTCGGACAGCGAGGTGCACTGGCGCGCCGACGGGTCCAGCTTCCCGGTCGAGATCTGGTCGCATCCGATGTACCGCGACGGCCAGCTGATCGGCGCGGTCGTGACTTTCGTGGATATCAGCGCCCGCAAGCAGGTCGAGGCCGAGCTCAAGAGGTCGAACGAGGAGCTGGAGCGCCGCGTCGCGGAGAGGACCGCCGAGCTGAAGACGAGCAACGAGGACCTCGAGACCTTCGCCTATTCGGTGTCGCACGACCTGCGCGCCCCGCTGCGCGCGATCGACGGCTTCTGCCGCCTGCTCGAGATGGATCACTCGGAACGCCTCGACGGCGAGGCCACGCGCTACCTGAGCCAGGTGCGCCGCGCATCGCAGCGCATGAGCCGGCTGATCGAGGACCTGCTTCAGATGTCGAGCGCAGCCCGCGTCTCGCTGACCATCATGAGCGTCGACCTGTCGGCGGTTGCGCGGAACATCATTTCCCAGCTCCAGGTGGCCGACAAGGACCGCCAGGTGTCGGTCGTGATCGAGGAGGGCCTGCGCGCGCGCTGCGACCCCCAGCTGGTCACCCTGCTGCTGGAAAACCTGCTCGGCAATGCCTGGAAATTCACCCGCCGGACCCCCGATGCGCGAATCCGGTTCGGCTCCGAAGTCGTGCTCGGGGAGACCGTATTCTACGTGCGCGACAACGGCGCCGGCTTCGACATGGAATTCGCGCACAAGCTGTTCGCGCCCTTCCAGCGTCTGCACAGCCCCGACGAATTCGAAGGCACCGGAATCGGGCTCGCCTCCGTCGCGCGGGTCGCCTCCCGGCACAAGGGACGCGCCTGGGGCGAAGGCAAGCCCGGAGAAGGCGCGGTGTTCTACTTCACGCTGCCTTCCCCTCCGTCCGGCGCCTGACCGCGGGCGGGCGTCCTACAGCAGGTAGCGCCTGAGCTGCTGCGCGGGCGTGAGGTAGCAGCGCGCGGCGAGGCGGACGAAGATCAGCGAGCCGACCGCGGTGGCGGCCGCAAGCATGAACATGACCACGATCTGGTAGCGGATCGCCACCAGCGGCGACGAGCCGGCCAGGATCTGGCCGGTCATCATGCCCGGAAGCTGCACCAGCCCCACCGTCATCATGCCGTTCACGGTGGGGATCATCGCCGCGCGCAGCGCCGAGCGCACCAGCGGCTGCACGGCTTCGGGCCCGGAGAAGCCCAGCACCAGGCGCGTCTCCACCTCGGCGGCGCGGGCGCGCAGCTCGCCCTGCAAGCGCTCGCCGGCGAGCGCGGCGCCGGTCATCGAGTTGCCGAGGATCATTCCGGCGATGGGGATGATGTACTGCGGGTCGTACCAGGGGTGCACCTGGACGACGACGAAGATCACGTAGGCGAGCGTCGCCACGGTCGAGACGGTGAGCGCGGCGGCGGCGATCGAATAGGCGCCCGGCAACGGGCGGGACAGCCGCGAGACCGCCGCGTGCGTCGCCACGCCAGTCATCGCGAGCAGGATCAGGACTACCCAGTACCAGCGGGCCGCGGCGAACACCGCGGCCAGGATGAGGCCCACGCCGTAGAGCTGGACGATCGTGCGTAGCGTACCGAGCGCGAGATCGCGCTGCAGCCCGAGCGCCTGCCGGATCGAGACGGCCATGACCGCGGCGACCAGGAGCAGCGCGAGGCCGAGCTGCCACGGCGACAGGTCGATCACGCCGGAACTCATGCCGCCGGCTCCCTTGCCGAGCGCTCGCCGGCCAGGAAAGCATCCGGCCGCTGGTCGGTGCGCACCTCGCCCTCGACGAGAAACATCAGCTCCCCGCCGAGCCGGCGCACGAGCTCGGGCTGATGCGTCGATACCACGATCGTCAACCCGCGCGCCTCGCGCAGCCGTAACACGGTCTCGACCACGAGCGCCGCGTTCGGCGGGTCGAGCGCGGAGGTCGGCTCGTCCAGCAGCAGCACGCGCGGGTCGCCGAGCAGCGCACGCGCGATCGTCACCCGCTGCTTCTCGCCGCCGGAAAGCGTCGCCGCGTCGCGCTCGAGCGCCCGCGCGTCGAGCCCCACCTCCGCCAGCGTGCGGCCGAGGCGCGCATCGGAGAAATCTCCGCCGATCCCCGCGGGGCGCAGCAACAGGTTGTCGCGCACCGTACCGTCGAACAGCACCGGTGCCTGGGTCACCATGGCGGCCTCGCGCCTGAGCCGGCGCGGATCGAGCGAGCAGATGTCGCGCCCCTCGAAACGCACCACCCCCCCGCTCGGCTCCTCGAGGCGGTTCAGGCAGCGCAGCAGGCTCGACTTGCCCGAGCCCGACGGCCCCACCAGCGTCAGCGCCTGGCCGCGCTCGACGCGGAACGAGACGTCGTGCAGGATCCGCGCCGCGGGCTGCCCCCGTCGCGCGGGATACGCAAGCGAGAGGTGCTCGACCGCGAAGACCGGCTCAGTCATCCTGGCAGCTCCCGGTCGGCCGGCCGCTAACCGAGCGCGCGCGCGAACGCATCCGGGTCGAAGCCGACCAGCAGCTCGCCGCCCGCCTCCACGATGGGACGCCTGATCGCGCTCGTGTTCGCCTCCAGCAGCGAGAGCATCTTCGCCTCGGTGAGATGGGCGCGCTTGGCTTCCGGGATCTTGCGCCAGGTCGGCCCGCGCGCGTTCGCCAGCGCCTCCCACCCCGCCTGCTTCGCCCAGACCTTCAGCTTGCCCGGCGGCAGGCCGGCCTTCTTGTAGTCGTGGAACTCGTACTCGACCCGGTTCTCGTCCAGCCAGGCAAAGGCCTTCTTCATCGTGTCGCAGTTCTTGATGCCGTAGATCTTGACTCGCATGTCCCTGCCGCCTCGTCGCTAAGCCTTCTTTTCCCCGGCGCGCTGGGGATGGGCGCGGCGCATGGTCGGAGACATGACCTTGGCGGAGACGTGGAAGTCCCATACCGCGGCGCCGCCGCTCGCGGCGAACTCCGCCACGCGCTGCGGCAGCTCGTGCAGGCTCGTGAAGGTCGCCCCCGCGAGGCCGAAGCCGCGCGCGATGCCGGCGAAATCGCAGTAGCCGAACACCGAGCCGTCCTCGGGCATCCCCTCCGCGCGCAGCTTGTGCAGCTCGGAACCGTAGGCGCCGTCGTTCATCACCACGACCAGGACGTTCATCCCGTGGCGCCTGATGGTCTCGAGCTCCTGCACGTGCATCATCAGGCTGCCGTCGCCGTCGAACAGCACGGTGGTCCGGTCCGGGCGCGCCGCCGCGACGCCCATCGCGAACGAGATGCCGTTGCCGATCGCGCCGAACTCGCGGATGGTCATGAACCTCTCCCACGCGCGCGAAGGCATCTGGCCGAAGAACCACGAGCTGTGGCCGCCCGAGTTCACCATCTCCCATTCCTGCGGCAGGGCCTTCTCCAGCGCCTCGACCACCTCGCGCGGGTCGAGCAGCCCCGGCTCGATCTCGACCACGTGGCTGTCGGGACTGGAGTCGCGCATGCGCGCGGCCATCGCATCGCTGCGCCACTTCTTCTCGCGAGCGGGCAGCGCCGCCGTCAGCGCGTCGACCCCGAGGCGCGCGTCGGCGCGCAGGTGATGGCGCGCCACCTCCTGGCCCTGGCTGACCGCGACCGGGTCGACGTCGATCTGCAGCATCTGCGCCTTCGGCCAGAGCTGGCCGCCGCCGCCCGCGTGGTAGGCGAGCGAGCAGCCCACCGCGACGACGAGGTCGGCCTGGGCGAGGTACTCCAGGCCCACTTCGGGCGTGAAGCTGCCCGAGATGCCGAGGCAGAACGGATCGTCGTGGAACAGCCCGCGCGCGGGAAGCGTCGTCGACAGCAATCCGCCCGTCTTGTCCGCCAGCGCCCGGCAGGCATCCGCCGCGCCGGCCTCGGCCGCGCCCAGCCCGGCCAGCACCACGATGCGCTGCGCGCCGGCGACGAGCTTCGCCGCGCGCGCCACGTCGTCCGGATGCGGCGGCATCGGCGAGACGCGCGGCAGCAGCGCGCGCGAGGGCGTCGGCAGGTCGGGCCGCCCCTCCCAGGGCCTCGCCTGGAGGTCGAACGGGATCCCGATCACCACCGGGCGCCGCTCGCGCCGCGCCTGCAGGAACGCGTCGCGCACCGCGACCGGCATGCGCTCGACCATGTGCAGGCGGTGGTAGGCCGCGCCCGTCGCGGTGATGAGCGGCGCCTGGTCGATCTCCTGGTTGTACCAGCCGCTCTTCAGCGGCGCCTCCCCCGCGAACACCACGACCGGCAGGTGCGCGCGCACCGCCGCGGGGAGCGCCGTGATCAGCTGCGTCACCCCGGGGCCGCAGGTGACCGTCGCCACCCCGACGTCGCCTTGCTTTCGCGCGTACGCCATGGCGGCGGCGAGCGCGCAATGCTCGTGCCTGACGTAGATCATGCGGCATCCCGCCTGCGCCAGCCGCTCGGCCCAGTTCATGTTCGCGTCGCCGAGCAGCGCGAAGCAGGTTTTCACCTCCTCCTGCGCAAACGCCCTGGCCAGCACGTCGTACACGCGGGGTATAGTTTCGTTCTTCATCGTGTTCCTTCTTGCTTTGCACTTTGCGGAGCGTTGCGCCTCCATATTAGCCCAGGCGGTTCGACCAGCGGGAGTGAGAGATGGAATCGAACGACGCACACCACGACGATCTCGAGTACCTGAACCGCCACGGCTCGCTGCGCGAGAAACTGGTTGCGACCCACGCGGTCGTCCGGCGTCAATTGCCGTTCGTTGCGCGTATCGCGATCGCCCTCTACGACCCGGCGACCACCAGGCTGTCGGCCTACCTGCACAGCGGGGACGACGACCCCCTGGCGCACTACCAGACGGAGATTGCCAACGCGCCGTCGTTGAAGAAGATCCTGGAGCAGGGCCGGCCGCGGGTGATCAACAACATGCTCACTTTCGAGGCGGACGCACCCGAGCACGTGGTGCGCCTCGGCCGGGCGGGTTACGCGGCGAGCTATACCCTGCCGATCTTTTCCGGCGGCGTGTTTCTCGGCTTCCTCTTCTTCAATTCGCGCCAAACCGACGTCTTCACCGAAACGGCGCTCAGCCAGCTCGACCTTTTCGGCCATCTGATCTCGCTGATGATCGTCAGCGAGCTGCAGCTCTCGCGCACGCTGACCGCGGCCGTGACGACGACCGCGCAGCTCACCCACCTGCGGGATGCGGAGACGGGCAGCCACCTGGACAGGATGTCGCGCCTGGCGCGCCTGATCGCCCGGGCGCTCGCCTCCCGCTACGACCTGGACGATACCTACATCGAGCACCTGTTCATGTTCGCGCCGCTGCACGACATCGGCAAGATCGGGATTCCGGACAGCGTCCTGCTCAAGCCCGGCCGGCTCGACGGCGACGAGCTCGCGGTCATGAAGACGCACTCCCGCAAGGGGCGTGAAGTCATCGACGACATGCTGAAGAATTTCGGCCTGGAGGGCCTGCAGTACGGCGACGTCCTGCGCAACATTGCCGAGCACCATCACGAGGCGGTCGACGGCAGCGGCTACCCCGCCTCGCTCCGCGGCGACGCGATTCCGCTCGAAGCCCGGATCGTCGCCGTGGCCGACGTGTTCGACGCCCTGACCAGCCGGCGGCCCTACAAGGAACCCTGGACGAACGAGCAGGCGTTCGAATTCTTGAGCGCCATGGCCGGGGAAAAATTCGACGCCCAGTGCGTCCAGGCGCTGATGGACAACCGGCTCGAAGTCGAGCGGATCCAGCGCCAGTTCCAGGAAGACCCGAACGGCTGAGGCGCGTGCGGCAGCCTAGCCGCCGGCCACGCCCTGCGTATTGACGTAGAGCGAATAAAGGGAGGTGGTCGCCGCCATGAAGAGGCGGTTGCGGTGCACGCCGCCGAAGCAGACGTTGGCGCAGCGCTCCGGCAGGTCGATGCGGCCGATCAGGCGCCCGTCCGGATTGAACACGTGAACGCCGTCCAGGCCCTCCTCGCCCATGCCCCAGCCGCACCAGAGATTTCCGTCGATGTCCACGCGGAAGCCGTCGGGCGTGCCTTTCGGCCCCGCGTCGATCAGGACCCGCCGGTTCGCGAGCGATTTTCCGCCGACGACGTCGCAGGCGAGGATCTTGCGCGGCTCCGAGCGCGATTCGACGATGTAGAGGATCGCCTCGTCGGGCGAGAACGCGAGCCCGTTGGGCTGGTTGATGCCCTCGGCGACGACCGAGAGCGCGCCCGAAGGGTCGATGCGATAGACGTGGGTCGGCACCTCGGCGGGCGCCTTGTGTCCTTCGTACCAGCTCAGGATGCCGAAGCTGGGGTCGGTGAACCAGATCGAGCCGTCGGACTTGCAGACGATGTCGTTCGGCGAATTGAGCCGCTTGCCCTCGAAGCGGTCGGCGAGGACCGTGATCGACCCGTCGATTTCGGTGCGCGTCACGCGGCGCGCACCGTGCTCGCAGGTGAGCAGCCGCCCCTGCCGGTCGCGCGTGTTGCCGTTCGCGTGGTCGGACGGCTTGCGCCAGGGGCCGACCGCGCCGGTCTGCTCGTCCCAGCGCCACATGCAGTTGCCGGGCACGTCGCTCCAGAGCAGGCAGCGCAGGTCGCCGAAATAGACCGGGCCCTCGGCCCAGCGCGTCACGCCCGCCGCCAGGCGCTCGATCTTGGCGAGCGGCAGGCGGTAGCGGGCGAAGGACGCGTCCACGTCCCTGACCGCGGCGTCGGGAACGCGCGCACTCGGTGTCCACTCCGGCATCAACGTACTATACCGTCCGCGACGACATTCTTCACCTTCCGAGGACCTGCCGCACGAGAGTCCTGATCACCGTTCTCGAGCGGCTCCCCTCGTGAACCGTGTCGACCTCCAGGCTGAAGCTGCAGCGCTCGCCCGCCGGCGTGAGGACGGTGAGATCTTCGACGTCCGCGGCGGATGCCATCCGGTGCCGCGCATAGCCGGGGCCGAGCTTGCGCGGCGGCAGGCGCGTCCGGATGAAGGCCTCGATAGCCGAGCCCTCCACGTCGCCGAACGGCGAGGCCGTCGACCACCGGCCGTGGGGATGAAACAGGCCGGCCGCGCCCGCGCCGTCGCGCCGGTCCACCGCATCGAGGAACCGCATCAGCAGCAGCCGCCTGGAGTTCCGCGCGGCGTAGCTCGTGTGCAGGAGCGCGTGTGCCGCGGCGGAATTCGGCTCCCCGAGCTCCGTGGCATACAACTTCTGCACGCTGCGATTTTCATACGAGCGGCGGCGCGGCGCCCGTTGGTCTATTGCGTAGATGGCCTGCATGCGCTTCTCCAGGACCTGCGGGTCCATGGACTTGGGCTCCCCGCCGCCGCCCAGGCAACCGCCGACGCAGGCCATCACTTCGATGGCGACGTACTCTTCGCGCCAGGCATCCGTCTGCAGCAGGCGTTGCGCCGCGGCGATGCCGCTGCAGATGGCCACTTTGCCGATGCCGGCGATCTCGGCGGCCTTGACGCCCTCGCGCACGCCGCGCAGTTGACGCCATTCGAGCGGCGCCGTGCCTTCCGCCCCGGCGAGGTGGGACGCCGTGCGCACGATGGCCTCCATCACGCCTCCCGAGGCGCCGAAGATCTGCGCCGCCCCGGTGCTCTCGCCGAGCGGATCGTCGAATCGGGCTTCCTCCGCGAGCGCGCCGAACGCGATTCCGCGCGCCCTGATCATCCGGGCGAGCTCGCGCGTGGTCAGCACGTGATCGAGGTCGCCGGAAACCCCTGGCCGCACGGCCTCGTCCTTCTTCGCCGTGCAGGGCATGACGCTGACGACGTAGGGCTCCGCGTCGCCCGCCGCGAATTCCTCGCCGAGCGTGCGCGCGAAGCGCCCCCGCTTGGTGAGCGCGCCGTGCATCTGCTGCGGGGACTTCGTCGTGCTCAGGTGCGGCAGGAGATCGGGCCGGTTGATCTCGACCCAGTTCACCCATCCCGGGCAGCAGGACGTGAACAGCGGCAACCGCTCCCGCTTCCCGAGGCGCGCCACGAGCTCCGAGCCCTCCTCCATGATCGTCAGATCGGCGCCGAAATTGGTGTCGAACACGTAGTCGAAGCCGAGCTTTCTCAGCGCGTTGATCAGGCGGCCCGTGCTGACGGTACCCGGCTTCATGCCGAATTCCTCGCTGATGGCGATGCGCGTCGCGGGCGCAACCTGCACCGCGGAGATCCGCCTGCGCGAATCGAGCGTATGAAGCACCTCGTGCCAGTGCGGCGCCTCGATCAGGGCGCCGACCGGGCACGCGAGCGTGCACTGCCCGCACGAGATGCAGCGGGTGTCGGCCAGCGACCGCTCGAAGACGGTGACGGGCAGGCGGTCCGATCCGTGCCCGGCAAACCCGATCACATGCTGCTGCTGCCCCGCGTCGCCGCAGGCCTCCGCGCACAGGCCGCATTCGATGCACTTCGCCAGATCGCGCCAGATGCTCGGCGAGGTGTGATCGCTCAGCAGCTCTTCCGGACTCTCCGCGGGCCCTCTCGGGACGTGCGGCCAGCGCTGCTCCCACTGGTTTTCGCCGACCAGGGTCTGCAGCCTGCAGGCGCCGTTGACCTCGCAGCGGATGCAGTCGTTCGGATGACGCGCCAGCAGCCACTCGGCATCCGCCTGGCGGAACTCCCGCAGCGCCGCGGAGTCCGTCTCGACGACGTCGCCGTCCCTGGCCGGCGTGACGCACGCAGGCTCCGGCCTGCCCCGGCCCCGGACCTCCACCAGGCACATCCGGCAGACCGCGTGGGACGGCAGGCGCGGGTGGTAGCACAGCGTCGCAACGTGCACGCCGGCCGCACCCGCCGCGTCGAGCAAGGTCGCGCCGTCGTCCAGCTCCACCGCCCTCCCGTTGACGGTCAGCTTGATCATTCCTTGCCCCGCTTGAGCCGGGTGCCCCGTGCCCGCACGGATCAACCGTCGAGAAAAAGATCGCGCCGCAAGGTCGCGCCCGGCACGTAGGCATAGGAGCCGAAATCCCTGACTCCCTCGTCGCGCAGCACGGCTTCGTCGATGAAGAACCTGCCCGTTACGTCGATCCCCTTGCTCAGGATCGCGTGGGCGGCATCGGCCATGATGTCGGGCTTGCGGGACTGGCAGGTCAAATCCGCGCCGAGCATCCGGATTGCCGCCGTTGCAATCACGGTTTGCGGCCACAACGCGTTGACCGCGACCCGTCCCTTGAACTCCTCGGCCAGCCCGAGCACGACCAGGCTCATGTTGTATTTGGCGATCGTGTAGGCCGTATGCGGACCGAACCAGCGCGGATCGAAATTGAGAGGCGGAGAGAAGTTCAGGATGTGGGGATTCGCCGCCTTCAGCAGATGCGGCAGGCAGGCACGGCTGGCAAGCCATGCGCCCCGGTAGTTGATTTGATTCATCAGGTCGAAGGTCTTGACCGGCGTGTCCAGCGTCGGCGTCAGGCTGATGGCCGACGCGTTGTTGACGCAGACGTCGATCCCGCCGAACGCGTCGACGGTCTTCGCCACCGCCGCGTCGACCTGCTCGGCGTAGCGGATATCGCATTGGACGGGCAAGGCCTCCCCGCCGGCCTTGCGGATCTCGTCGGCCGCGGAATGGATGGTTCCGGGAAGCTTGGGGTGCGGCTCGCTCGTCTTCGCGGCGATCGCGATTCGTGCGCCGTCGCGCGCGGCGCGCAGCGCCACGGCGAGCCCGATGCCCCGGCTGCCGCCCGTAATGAAGAGTACCTTGCCTTTGAGCGTGCCCATGGTCTTATCTCCTGCGGGAAGTCGCCGCGCGCATTCGAAGCTGGCGCCCCGCCATGCCCTCGATCTCGGGCCAAGTCAGACGGCACCCGTGACGGGTTCATAGTGCTCGACGGTCGGAAACGGATCGTAGAAATGATGCAGCAGCCTCTTCCAATCCTGGTACGGACCTGATTTTCTGAACCCTTCGGTGTGATCCTCAATCGTCCGCCACCGGACGAGCAGCAGGTAGCGGTTCGGTGTCTCGATGCAGCGCCGGAGTTCGTGCGACAGGTATCCGGGCGAGGCGCTGATAATGCCTTTAGCCTTCGCGAAGGCAGCCTCGAATTCCCGGACCTGGTCCGGCTTCACGTCCAGGATGGCGGCCTCCAGAATCATCGCTGCTCCAAGCAGGGCGTGGCGCTACGCGCCGTGATCGACAACGTCCAGCTTACTCCCATGTACGTATTTGACCGGAATCGCCGAAAGATCGACGCCGGCCAGGCAACGGACGTTTACCGCCCACTTGTGCGGGGCGGTTCTGGGACGGCGAAAAGGCAGGATCCCGCAGACAGGGCAAAAGTAGTCCTTCGCCGTCTTGGTGTTCCACTCGTAGCGCGTCAGCTCCTCGATCGGTGTCAGCAGCCGCAATTCATCGCCATTCACGCGATGGATCAGGGCTCCCCTCCGGCGACAGATCGAACAGTCGCACACGCGCACGTGGTCGAGATCGGCATCGACCTCGAAGCGCACCCTGCCGCAGTGGCAGCTGCCTTGGTAGGTCTGCTTCATGGCCTACAGGTCAGACGCCCCGCCGCGCCTGGAGATCGACATAGGCGCCGTCGATGAGCTGCGACGTCTGGATACCGAGCTTCTCCATCAAGCGATGCGCCTCCTGGATGCCGGCCTGCGCGGGTTCGTCGTCGCCGAGCACCACCTCGAGCTCGAGAAAATGCCCCAGACCTTCCACCTTGTCCAGGTGCACCCGCGTTCTGCCCACCCGATACAGGGTTCGGTGCTTGCGCACCCGCCCGATCGCCCCGTACGCCAGAGACAGCGCCTCCCGAAGCGCATCCGGCGCGGAGGTAGCAGAGCGAAGGAAGAACGACTCCTTCGGCCCCTTCCGGTCCGCGCGGCGGTAGAAGATCAATTCGCCCTTGCCGCCGCCCAGCACGCGCAGCTTCAGCCGTCCGTTTTCGCAGCGAAAGAACGTATCGTCCTGGTCGATCTCGATCGGACCGTCGCTCGCGATTGCCGCGGCCTTCGGTACGAGCGACTCGACGCTCTCGATCTGCGCCTTGATCTCGACGTTCCGCGGCATGACCTCAAATATGTCTAACGTCGGAATTCACCCGCCGGCCGCAATCGCAGGCCGACGCACGCCGGGTGAAACGACGGCTTAGACGCCGCCTTCGATGAACCTGACATCGGCGATCCATCCGCGCTTGCGACGCGCAAGACGAGCCTGAACGCTCTCGCCCTCGAAGTCCGCGCCAGCGCGCTGCAGCATGGATTGAGGGACGTTGTTGAATGCATTGACGCTCACGACCGCGTACTGGTGCTTGTCGATTTCGCTGGTGACCACCGGCACGCCGCCACAGCGAGCACAGATGTGAAAGACCGCGGTGGAGGTGCCAAAGGAGTAATGCGAAACCAGGGCTGGCTCGCGGACCGTAACGACGAGTGCGGCGAAAGGATTGGAGGTCCACACGCCACCATGCTTGACGCAGAAAGTGCAGCCGCAAGCGCGAGCCGGGATACTGGCCGGCTCGGGCTCCCAATCGAGCTGGAAGGAGAGATTGCCGCAATGGCAGCTACCCTGAATGTGCATTGCTGTGCCGTGGCGTGTGGTTAGGGCTCATTGCGTTTGCCTATGAGGGAAGCAAATATCGGGAACATTATTGCTCCAGCGAGAACGAACGGCCCAAGCAACAATTCACCAACATGCCCCCCACGATAACTCCCTCAGTTGCGTGTCAGTGAGTCAGCCCGTGGCCTTCGCTTCGGAATTCGCGCGGCGTCTCACGAGCAAGCTCGCGAGGACCGATGCCGAGAGGATCAGTGCGACGACGCCAAGCGCGATCGCCACCGGAATTTTGTACGTGTCTAGCAGCAGCATCTTCACGCCGATGAACATCAACACTACTGCCAGTCCGTACTTGAGCAGATGGAATCGCTCCGTCATGTCGGCGAGCAGGAAATACATCGCCCGCAGCCCCAAAATAGCGAAAATGTTGGACGTGAAGACGATAAACGGATCGCCAGTTATCGCAAAGATGGCAGGAATCGAGTCCACCGCGAAGATCAGATCGGTGAACTCAACCAGCGCCAGGACTACAAAGAGGGGCGTTGCGAAGCGCACACCGTTCCTTATCACGAAGAACCTCTCTTCGTGGTGTTCGTCGGTGATTTTCATGTGCCCGCGCATCCAGCGGAGAAGCGGGTTTCTCTCAAGGTCGGGCTCTTGCTTGGCGAACAGCAGCATCTTGATGCCTGTGAAGAAAAGGAACAGGCCAAAGACGTAGAGAATCCAGTGGAACTCGGCGAGCAGGACGCCTCCGGCGTAGATGAGCACGGCCCGCATCAAGATGGCGCCCAGCACGCCATAGAGCAACACCCGCTTCTGGAACTCTGGGGGCACCGCAAAATAGTTGAAGAGCGTAATCCATACGAAGACGTTGTCTACGGCCAGTGACTTCTCGATCACATAGCCCGTGAGGTATTCCAGCGCCTTCTTGTTCGCCACTTCGGTCGGGAAGCGGCCACCCAGATACCATCAAAACCAGCCGCAGAAGGCGAGCGCTATGGCGATCCACACCGCTGACCAACCCGCAGCCTCCTTTACGCCCACCCGATGCGCGCCGTGCGCCTTGAGGACGAGAAAGTCCACCAGGAGCAAGGCGATCACGAGAACGGTAAAGCCGAGGTAGAGCACCGGCGTGCCCGTGGATTCGATGTTCATTGTTTGCTCGCGACGTGGGGAGTCCCGTTCTCCCTATGAGTGCGGCGCACCAAGTAGTAGCCCAGCGTGAGCGCAAGCATTATGGCAGCGATTCCCAATAGCGTTGCTTCCGACTGCTCTTTCGGATCTAAGACAACAATCTTGCGGGCGATAGCGATTACCGCCACCGCGAGTACTGCTTCTAAGTGGATCTCGCGGCGCTCGATGTAAACCTTCATCGAGTGCAACAGTTCGATTCCAATCAGGACCAGCAGGAATTGACCGAACAGATCCAGCAACTCCTCGATCTCGAGGAGGAACACCGGCGGAGTTATTGCATCCTTTACCAGGATCCATCCCAGCTCGACAGTGGCGAGCAGCACTACACCTGCCATCATGACGAGCAGAATCCGCGTGATTATCGACTCAAATTTGCGGACAATGGGCAACATCGATTTACGGTCTCATCAGTGGCGCTGGAAGCGCAGGGTTGACGCCCAATGTCCGCGTTTTGCCGCGCCGCGCCGAGCGCGAGAGCGCGAGGCGCGGGCGGGGTCTTCCCCCGATATTGTTGACACCGGGTTCATTGGGTCAGCTGTCCAAACGTCGCTGGCGACACGTAGTTGAGCGATGAGTGCAGTCTAGCGCCGTTGTAAAACGGCGGGTAGCTCTTCAGGGCCGCCTGGATGTCGTCGTCCCGATGGTATTGGAGGCCGTGATACACCTCGGATTTCATCGAATGGAAGAACGACTCGATGAAGGCGTTGTCCGTGACCTTGCCCGGGCGGTTCATGCTCTGGATGATGCCTAACTCCGAGAGTCGCGCTTTGAACGCGAGCGCCGCGTACTCGATACCTCGATCGGTATGGAAGATCAGCCCGCGCTCAGGCCTGCGACTGTGCACCGCTCGATTGAGCGCCTTGAGGGTGAGCGCCACGTCCTTTTTCTTGCCGTAGGCCCAGCCCACCACCCGGCGCGAGTACTTGTCCATCACCACCGCGAGGTAACGGTAGATCCCGCCCCCCTTCAAGTAGGTGATGTCGCCCACCCACACCTGGTCGAGGCCAGTGAGCTCAAGCCCCAGCTGCTCGTTCCTGCCGCCATCGAAGAAGCTCTGCAGCTTGCGATTGGTGTAGCGGATCTTGGCGACCCTTGCCTTGATGCGATGCGCTCGCATGAGCCGCGCCACCCGGTTCTCGCTTGCCATCTCACCCTCACTGCGTAACGCACGGTGTACCCGCGGGCTGCCGTAGATCCCGCGGCTTTGCTCATGCACGCGCCGAATGCGCCCCAGCAGCGCCTCGTTTCGGCACTCCCGCTCGCTACGCTCGCGCGAGCGCCAGTGGTAGTACCCCGCCCGCGTCACCCCGTAGAGCCGGCACATCAGCGTCAGCCTATGTTTTGCCCGGTTTGCCTCTATGAACTGGAAGACCTCTTCCTTTGTTCCGAAGCAAACCGGATGGCTTTTTTTAACAGCTCGTGCTCCTCCTTGAGCACCTTGTACTGCCGCTCGAGCTCCTTCAACCTCTTGAGCTCGGCCTTGGTCTTCACATCGAGCTTCGCACCCTTGGCCACGATCACCCCGTCGCGTACTTGCTTGCGCCACAGTGACAGCATGAACGGGTGAATGTCCAGCGCCGCAGCCACATCCTTGATCATCACCCCAGGCAGGCTGCTTCAGCTTCACCGCAGTCGCCTTGAATCGATCCCCGTACCTCTCGACCTTCCTCGGCCCTGCTCTTGCCACAACACACCTCCAGCCGGTTAGCCCAAGGTGTCAACTAATTCGGGGGAAGTTTGGCGTCGGGCTCCGCTGTGCTGTTGGCCGCCATTTCGGACGCCGCGTCCAACGGCCGTGCTGAGCAGCCTGCGGCCCGCTCATCGGCACCGAAATGTGCGAAGTTACGGTCGAGCGCGTCACTAGACCCTGTTTGCTCATCACGTTCACCTCGCCCGCGTCGTTCGGTAAAGGCCTGCGTGAACCGCCACCACGCCGAGTAACGCCAGGATAAGGTAAATTGTTATACGTGCTGCTATCACCTGCGGCTCAGGTCCATTTTCGCCATACCAGGCCCCGGTAAAGAAGAAATAGGCCACCGCCAAGAGTAGAAGGGCGAGCCATCCCCATAAGACAAGATGCGGAACGATCGATATCGTGTTTGGCCTGTTCCGTTTACCGCGCGCAATCGCGATCACAGCACCTACCGGCACGCTGAGTATCAGCAAATCAATGAGCAAGCTAACGGTCTGCACATATGACACCGCGGCACCAAAGCTCATGTGATCGAAGCCCATGCGGCGGCTAACGAATGAAAGGGACTTCCCCGTCGCGGCGACGGCATCGAGGTGCCAAGATTGAAGTGTCTGTATTCAATCTAAACAGCCGGAGGGGAAGTCATGGAACAGGTTACTACCGTGGGGATCGACCTGGCAAAGAACGTGTTCTCACTGCACGGTGTGGATGGAGCGGGCAGGACAGTGCTGCGCCGCACCGTGCGGCGCGATCGGTTGCTGGAGACGGTGGCCGGTTTATCGCCGTGTCTGATCGGGATGGAGGCCTGCTCGGGGGCGCATGAATGGGGTCGGCGCTTTCAGCAGCACGGGCACACGGTGCGGCTGATGGCGCCCAAGTTCGTGGCCCCATACCGTAAGAGCGACAAGAACGACGGCAACGACGCCGAGGCGGTGTGCGAGGCGGTGAGCCGCCCAAGCATGAGGTTCGTGCCGGTCAAGTCGACCGAGCAGCAAGCGCTGCTGGCGATGCACCGGGTGCGCCAGGGCTTCGTGGTCGAGCGCACCGCGGTGATCAACCGTCTGCGCGGGCTGATGTCGGAGTTTGGCGTCGTGCTGCCGCTGCGCTCAGTGACGGTCAGGCGCCAAGCGGCGCAAGCAGCCGAGGAGTTGCCCGAACTCGCGCGGCGGGCCGTCGCGGATCTGCTCGAGCAGCTGCGCTTGCTCGATGCGCGTATCGACAGCTACGACCGTGAGATCGAAGCCCAGGCGCGGCTCTCAGAGCCGGCACACCGGCTGATGAAGATCCGCGGCATCGGCGCGACCACCGCCCTGGCGATCGTCGCCACCGTGGGCGATGCGCGGGAGTTTAAGAACGAGCGGCAGTTCGCCGCCTGGATCGGGCTGGTGCCGGGGCAGTACTCCACCGGCGGCAAGTCGCGCCTTGGGCACATCAGCAAGCGCGGCGATGCCTACCTTCGCAATCTGCTGGTTCAGGGCGCGCGCTCGGTGCTGCAGACCGCCCCGGCTCATCAGGATCGCCTGTCGCGCTGGGCGCTCGCGCTGCAAGAGCGCCGCGGCTACTACCGCACACTCGTAGCGATTGCGAACAAGAACGCACGTATCGCCTGGGCGCTGCTGGCCAAAGCCCAGGAGCTCAGCGCCGTTTGACAGAACGCCTTATGACTGCCAGTGGATGACGAAACGGTCAGACCGACGCCCGGAAAACCTGGTTAAACTCGACGGTTGCACACGAAGCCGACTAACGAGCGAGGACCGGGCGTGCGGCTTTCATCAGGGCCAGAGCACTCGAATGCTCACAAACAGGCCGGTTATAGTGACGCAGTCAGACCTTCTTACGTCACCGTTGCAGTTCTGGGGAAGTCCTTACGTTCGCAGCCAGCCGCGCGCGCTGGCGATGATGGTTGCAGAAGCGCGGCAGTTGCGCGCGCGTCGGCCTGGGCTGCGCTGTTAGGCGCCAATTTGTAACTCGAAATGTGAACCGAGGGGCACATACTCGGTGATGAAATCTAGGCCACCTTGACGAGCGACGACCTCCCGTAGCGACGCGCAATGTAACGATATCCGGATGCTGACCTTGCCCCTGAAAAACGTATCCCTTGCTGAGCGACTAAACTTTGGGCAAGGAGAACGCGAATGTCGAAGAGCAAGAGGGCGCGGTACACGCTGGAGTTCAAGATTGAGGCGGTGCGACTGG